>MDSZ01254635.1_pt1 | contig 10773 bp, 12 predicted proteins | sample 811201 | NCBI WGS metagenome assembly MDSZ01 (sample SAMN05326647, study PRJNA326480) | marine metagenome | isolation source: seawater | place: Indian Ocean: North | collected 2010
AAATTGGTGCATGTGAGTATAATCCTTTTGAAGCAATTAAAACAAATATAATTGGATCAAATAATTTAATTCAGGCCTGTATTCATAATAAAGTTGGTAAAGTTTTGGCTCTAAGTACAGACAAAGCTAGTTCGCCAATTAATCTTTATGGAGCTACAAAATTAACATCTGATAAATTGTTTGTTTCTGCAAATTATCACAGAGGACCCTCTGGCATGAAGTTTTCAGTGGTTAGATATGGAAATGTTTTTTCAAGCAGAGGTTCCGTAGTCACAGTATTTAAAAAATTGAAATCTCAAAATAAACCATTTGAAATCACTCATCCAAATATGACAAGATTTAATATTACATTAAATCAAGGAGTGAAGTTTGTTATTGAGTCAATTAATGAAATGCAAGGAGGTGAGATATTTGTTCCTAAACTATCTTCTTTTAAAATAGTAGATCTAGCCAAAGCAATAAATCCAAAAGCTAAAATAAAAGTTACAGGCATATCTTATGGCGAAAAACTTCATGAAGAAATGATATCATCAAATGAAACAGGTGAAATATTATCCTATAAAAAAAAATATATTATTTTACCGGATATGAAAATGTTAAGTTGGAAGAAAGAGCATTATTTAAAAAGGAAGCCATATCCAAAAATTTTAAAACACTTTAGTTATCAAAGTGATAATAATCAAAATTTTTTGAATATTAGTGATTTGAAAAGTTTGCTGAAAAAAAATTTGGAATAATGAATATTATTAATTACGGATTACACACAATTTGTAATGAAGATATAAATTCAGTTGTAAAAGTTTTAAAATCTAATTTTCTTACTCAAGGAAATCAAGTTAATTTGTTTGAAAAAAAAATATCTTCATTATTTGGAAACAAATACTCTGTAGCTGTATCAAGTGGTACAGCGGCTTTACATTTATCAATGATCGCACTAAATTTAAAAAAAACAGATATAGTTATAACAACACCTATAACTTTTCTTGCTACAGCAACTTCGGTAATTAATGCTGGATATAAATTATTTTTAAGTGATATAAATTTAAATAATTTTACAATAGATACGAATATATTAGAGCAAAATTTAAAGAGATTAAATAAACAAAATAAAAATTGTGCTGCTGTAATTGCTGTTGATTATGCTGGATCACCATGTGATTGGAAGAGCTTAAAAAAATTATCAAGAAAATATAATTTTAAACTTATTAATGATAATTGTCATGCTATTGGTACAAAATACTTAGGCTCAAGTAAATATGCAGCTAAATATGCCGACATAGTAACTCATAGCTATCATCCTGTAAAAAACATAACCACAGCAGAGGGCGGATGTGTCTTAACAAATAATAAAGATATATTTAATAAAGTAAAATTGATGAGATCGCACGGAATGTTTAAAGATAAAAAAAAATTAAACAAAATAGGTTTATGGTTTTATGAATCTTCTGTTCTTGGATATAATTATCGATTAAATGATATTCAGGCAGCATTAGGAATTTCGCAGTTAAAGAAATTAAATTTTTTTTTAAAAAAAAGAAATATAATTGCTAAACTTTATCAAAAAAAATTTGAAAATAATAAAAAAATTAATTCTAAAAAAGAGTTAGTAAGAAATAATTTTTGTTCATACCACTTGTATACTTTAATTTATAATTTTAAAAAAAATAAAATTTCTAAAAAAAGTTTTTTTAGAAAAATGAAAAAAAATAAGATTAATCTTCAAGTTCATTACATTCCATTAAATTATTTTAAAATAATTAAAAAAAATTTATTTAATATAAAGGATAAGTTTAAAAATAGTGATTATTTTTATAAAAATTCTTTTTCAATACCAATTTATCCAGATTTAAAAAAAAAAGATCAACTTTATGTAATTAACAAAATTCTAAAATATTTGAATTAAATGAAAGTAAAAAAATCAGTTATAGCAATTATTCCAGCAAGAATTGGTAGTAAACGAATTAAAAAAAAAATATAAAAAAATTTTTAAATAAACCAATAATTCTTCATACTTTAAAAAACTTAAAAAATTCAAATTATTTCGACCTAATAGTTGTGAGTAGTGATAGTAAAGATGTTTTAGAAATCTCAAAAAGCGGTGGCGCAAACTGTTTTATAAATCGACCAAAAAAATTATCAAACGATTTTGCCGATACCAAGTCTGTTATTGTACATTCAATTTTAGAATTAGAGAAAAAATATATCTTGGACAAAATTTTTTGTATTTATCCTACTTCTATTTTTTTAAAAAAAAAAACTATCAAAAAGGCATTAGATCAACAAAAATTAACTAAAAATTTTATATTTGGTGCAAAAGAGTATGAACATCCTATAGAAAGATCATTTAAAAAAAATAAAAAGAAAATTAAATTAAATCATCCAAAAAAAATTTTTTCAAGAACACAAGATTTAGAAAAAAATTATCATGATGCAGCACAATTTTATCTCGCTTCGAAACAAACCTGGTTAAATTCAAAATCAATTATAAACAATAATTCATCGTTCATTGAAATTTCAAAATTTGAGTCTCAGGATATAGATACACTTAATGATTGGAAGTTTTCTGAATTGTTATACAGAAATTTACATAAATTAAATCATATTTAGAAAATTTGAAAAATTTATAGAAACAATGAAAGTTAGTAAAGAACAGAAAAAATACTACGAAAAGTATTCGAAAAATTTAGTTTGGAAAAAACAATCAAAGAAAATTATCAGTATTGATAGAAAAGAAAATAGATATTATTGGTTTGATGACGGAGTTTTGAGTCCTTATGAAAATGTCATAACTTCTAACTTAAAGAAAAAAAATAAAGACAAAACAGCTATAATTACAGTTTCCAAAAATAATAAAATTAAAAAATATTCTTATTATGAAATAGATAAGAAAGTAAATTTAATTATAAATTATTTTTTTAGATTATATATATCTAGAAAAAAAAGGGTGATGATTCATGCCTCTGCTTCTATAGAGTCAGCAATTTTAATGTTAGCGTGTGCAAAATTAGGATATCATTTTTCTGTCATTTTTGAAGATCTTGAGGAAATCGGACTATATAACAGAATTAAATTATTTAAACCTGATATTATTTTTACAAGACAAAAAAAGATTAAATTAAATATTAACTCAAATAAAAAATACAAAATTTTTGATAAGAAAGATTTTGAAAAAGCAATAAAATCTAAAAACAAAATAAAATTTAAAAATATTTACGTAAGGGGAAATAATAGTTTTTTTACTTTATTTACATCTGGCTCAACTGGTATGCCCAAAGGCATTACTCATAGTACTGCAGGTTATTTACTTTACACCAGACTTACGTGTGAAAAAAAATTTGGTATGAATAAAAATTCAATTGTTCTTACAGGTTCCGATGCAGGTTGGATTAACGGACATACTTATTCTTTATTTGGTCCACTACTTTTTGGTTCCACAACTATTTTATTAGAAACTCCAATATCTATTTTAGACGAAACATTACTAAATAAATTATTAAGAATGGGAGTTACAGTTTTATATTTACCGGTTACACTTTTGAGATTGATGAAATCAATATCAAAAATAAAAAAATTTAAAAAAAAAATTACAGCCCTAGGTTCAATGGGAGAACCACTAGCATCTTCTGTTGCAAAATGGTTTTCTAAAAATTTTTCAACAATAAGAAACCAATCAATAGTGAATACATATTTTCAAACTGAAACGGGAGGAATTCTTTTGTCACCAAAATATAATCAAATTTCAAAAAATTCATATTTTGGTTCTGTTGGAACAGCCATAAATAAATATTTAAAAATAAATAGACTTAATTCAAGAACAAAAAAAGAGATAAAAGTTTTATCTCCATGGCCTGGAATGATGATAGATGTTGTTAATGGTAAAAAAGAGTGGAATAAATATTGGGATCAAAACAATAATTTTAGGTTGTTTGATTTAGCAACTAAAAATCATGGTAATGTTTTTATACACGGTAGAAATGATGATGTTATTAATATAAGAGGACACAGAATTGGATCAAATGAAATCGAATCTACAATATTAAAAATAAAAGAAGTTATAGAGGCTTGTGCAGTAAGCATTATAGACGAATTAGAGGGATCAAAAATTTATTTATTTACAGTTTGTAAAAAAAATGTTGATGCCAAAATCGAAAAAATTATAAAATCAACATTTGGCTCATATGCACTGCCAAAAAAAATAATTCACCTTCCTGAATTACCAAAAACTAAGAGTGGTAAAATTTTGAGAAGATTGCTAAGAAGATTGATTGAAAATCCAAAATTAAATAATTTAGGTGATACATCTACAATTTTAAATTATAGGTCGATAGATGTGGTTAAACAAAAATTAGAAAATTTATGAAAAAAATCAGTCAAAAAGATATAATTGATATTATTAGTAAAAATACTGGTATTAGTAAAAGTAAAGTAAATTTAAATTCTTGTGCTAAAGATTTTGATAAATGGGATAGTATTGCTCATATTAGAATTATGCTTAATTTAGAGAAATTCATAAATAAAAAAATAAGTACAGCTCAAATGTCTAAACTAAACTCTATAAAAAAAATAATAAATTTTGTTAAATAAACCACTTCCTATTTTGAACTAAATTATAATTTTAATTTTTTAAAAATTATTTAATTTTTTTTAATATGCGATTTTGAATAGGGTCACCAAAATAAATGGAGTTTTTAGTAATTTTTTGATTATATACAGTAGATCCAATTGATATTTCAGAATTCTCACCGATGAAAGAGTTTCCTATAACAGATGAATTCGGTCTTAAAGTTACATTCTTTTCTAAATAAGGTTCATATTTTGAGTTTGTTGAATTCCGACCAACTGTGCAATTGTTATATACCGTTAAATAATTTTTATAAGTTGCTGGACCCAAAACAGATCCCACCGGATGTTGTAAATTAAAAATTTTAGGTAGATTTACAGAGTACATTATATCCACACTATGCATAATTTTGTTTAGGTAATAAATTTTAGTACAAATTGTTTTAGATTTGCAATTTTTAAAAGTTGTATTGGACAAAAAATATAAAAAAGTACAGAAATGATCTGTATTTAAATGATCAAAATATATTTCTTTTTTTTTAGTTGCATATTTTTTTATATCTTTAATTCCTTCATGACAGTATTCAATTTTATCAAGTGATAAGTCGAAAGATTTTTTTAAGTCTTTTTCGTTAATTATTTCCCCATCTTTGAAACAGGTATTTATTGTATTTAAACAATATTCTAAAAGATAATTTTTATTTATACTTAACAGCATAAGAATGTAATTTTATAAATTAATAAGAGCTTAATATCATCATAATTATTATACATTCAATTTTTTGCTAGAGAAAAGTTGAATGTCTGTTAAATAATTTATTATAAGGTTTGTTATTTATGAAATTATTTAAAGAATTCTCTATTATAAGTTTAATTTATTTATCTATTATAATTTCAACTTCGTATCATACGGCAACAACACCACCAGATGATACTTTTAAACCAGGGGCTTTTCATGTTGGTTTAATGTTTCCTATTATGATTCCATTATTTTTATATTTTTTAGAAGAACAGTTGATTGGTAAAAAAAATGAAAACTTTTGATGTAATAATTTTATGTGGTGGGAAGGGGCAAAGATTAAGACCATTAACATATAATACTCCAAAACCGCTGACGAAAATAAAGAATAAACCATTTCTCTATTATCTAATTCATTTTTTTTTAAAAAATAATTTTAAGAATATAATAATTGCTTGTGGATATAAATCCCATTTGTTTGAAACATTTCTAAAAAAATATTTTAAGAATAATAAAAATATTATTTTTATTGATTCTGGTGATGTGGATGTTCTTAAAAGAATTAAGGATTCTAAAGATTATATAGAAAATGATTTTTTTGTTTGTTATGGGGATGCTTTTGCAGCAATTGACATCAAAAAATATAGTAATTTTTTCAAAAAATTAAAAAAAGGAAGCGCAACGATACTTGGCTCAATATACAGACTCCAATTTGGAATACTTAAAATTAACAAAAAAAATGATAACGTAATTAAATTTATGGAAAAACCAAAAATTAAAGAACCAATCAATATTGGTTACTTTATTTTTAATAAAAATATTTTTAGTATAATACCAAAGTTTAAAAAATGGATTAATTTATTAAATTACTTAATAAAAACTAAAAAACTAAAATTTTTTAGCTTTAATGGTTTACATTTAACATTTAATAATTTGGGAGAATTACAAATTGCAAAATCAAAAATTAAAGAAATTGAGGATTTTCTAGATAATTAAAAAAGTTTATAAAGACTGCTTTTACTATTTTCAAAGTTATTAAGATATTCTCTATACCATTCAATTGTAATTTTAAGACCATCTATGAATGTTTTAGATGGCTTCCAATTAGTTGTATTTTTAAATTTACTATAATTTGCAGACATCCTTAGTATATCTGTTTTTCTTGATTTTAATTTACCAATACTTAATTTTGATTTTGAATTAGTAAGTTTATGAATGAGGATAGCTATATCTCTAATTCTCATCTCTTTATTTGACCCTATATTATAGATATTATTAAATGTTTTTTTACTATCTGCACATTTAATAAATCCATCAACTAAATTTTCTACAAAATTAAATTCCCTTGTTTGTAATCCTTTTGTTGTTTTAATTTCCTCTCCCCTTAGAGATTTGATGATTAACTCAGGTATCACTGCTTTCATGCTCTGCCATGGCCCAAAAGCATTGAATGGTCTTATAATTTTGATATTTCTTTTGTAAAATTTCATATGCATGTTTGCATACAATTCTCCTGAATATTTTCCTATTGAGTAAGGAGAAATAGGTTGTGGTATCATACTTTCTACAAAAGGTGCTTTTTTTTGATATCCATATATTTCTGACGTAGAAATATAAATAAATTGGTCAAATTTTTTTAAATTTTCAAGTAAATTCGAGGTAGCAATTAAATTGCTAGTTAGACTTTCCTGTACATTTGAAAAACTCCCACCCACATCATTATATGCAGCTAGATGAAATATAGTATCAGCATTAAAATTATTTATTTTATGAATTGTGTCTGAATTTCTTAAATCTGACTCTATAACAGTGATTTTTTTCCAAATATCAGACAGCCTGATGTTATCAAAAATGCTATCATATTTTGTTGTAATTGCTACTTTTGCACCATTATTCAAACATTTTCTTACAAGGTGGGAGCCAATAAAACCAGAGCCACCTGTTATAAGTATTTTTTTCATTAATAATTAACTTTTCTTATTATTGCAAATGCTTCTGCATATTTCAAATTCACCATGTTCCCTCTATAAGAGTTAAGATTTATTATCCCCTTTATTGAAAGCATATGTGGATATTTTTTAAGTTGATTCTTGTACAGGCGAAGAGCAGTTTTTTTAAGATTGATATAATTTTCAATGTTTACAAAAGAAGTAGGTATAAAATTTTTTTTATTGGGATATATTGAAAATTCTGTGGCAGAAGGTATTTCAAATGTGAAGATTTCTTCAATTTTTATATGTTTACTTGGTCTAGATGCAACAAGAGTTGCGTCAAATGTAGCTCTATGATCATGATGGGCATCATAAGGAGAATGAGTATATATCACATTCGGTTTAAATTTGATTATAATTTTTTGTATTTCAGAATTCATTTCGGTAATTTTTTTTCTAGACAGAGATAATGAAGGGTAATTTAAAAAAATTGGCTCATCAAATCCTAATTTTTTTGATATTTTTTTTGCCTGCAAGATTCTTTCGTCAGAATTTTTTTTATTAATACTTTTGTTTTTACTCCTTGCACTTTCTGACTCAGAGGTAAAAACTACTTTAACTTGATTTTTTTGTTTTATATGTTTAATCAATGTACCACCACATCCAATAATTTCGTCATCAGGATGAGAAACAATAGCTAGTATTTTTTTTTTCATTAAAATTGTTTAAATTAAAACACTCTTATATATAATCAATTTCAATGAGCAATAAAATAAAAATCACAACATTTTGTAGACTTTGTCAAAGTAAAAAACTACATAAATTTTTAAAACTTGGAAAAATTCCAATCACAAATCAATTAAATAAAAAAAATAAAAAAATAGAATACCCAAATTTAAATATAGTAGTTTGTAAAAATTGTTGGCATGTCCAATCTGGCTGTGTTCCAAACTCTTCAAATTTTTATAAGAACAATTATACTTATCACACAAGATTTATTAAGACTATTAATGACCATTTTTTTAAAAATGCAAATAAAATAACAAAAAAGTTTAAATTAAAAAAAAATGATTTAGTCATTGATATAGGAGGAAATGATGGAACCTATTTAAAACATTTTAAAAAAATAAATAAGAATATTAGGACTTTATGTATTGAGCCAACTACCGAAACATCTAATCACGCAAAAAAAATAGGAATTGATGTTTATCAAAATTTTTTTAATTATAAAAACTCTAAATACATTAAAAAGAAATATGGGGTGCCAAAAATTATTTTGTGTACAAATTCTTTTGGTAATATTGATAATATTCAGGATTTTACTAATGGGCTCGCAAATATTATGGATGATAAAACAATATTTATTTTTGAAAACCCATATCTTAAAAATACCTTAAGTACAAATCAATTTGATACCATGTATTATGAGCACGTATCTTATTTTTCAATTTCGCCACTAGTAAATTTTTTTAGTAGATTCAATTTAGAAATGTTTAATGTTGAAAAAACAAAAGTTCATGGTGGGTCAATAATGGTTTATGTAAAAAGGAAAAATAAAGAAAAAAAATATCTAAAAATTATAAAAATAATTAAAGAAGAAAAAATTTATGGTTTAAAGAAATTATCTACTTATTTAAAATTTTCAAATAAGATAAATGCGATAAAGAAAAGATTAGTTAATGTTGTTAACAAAATATCAAAAAAAAACAACATAGTAGCTTATGGAGCGTCAGATCGAGGAATGGTTCTTTTGAATTATTGTAAATTGGGAAATAAGCAAATTAACTTTGTGGTAGATAAAAATCCATTTAAACATAAATATTATTATTCTGGAACAGGCTTAAAAATTAAAGATGTGGACCAACTAATTAAAGCTAATCCGGAATATATTCTTTTAACAGCCTGGAATTTTCATAAGGAAATAATTAAATATTTAAAAAATAAAGTTAAAAGCAGGTTTATAATACCCTTGCCATCAGTTAAGATTATTAAATAAAAATTTATGAAAAAAAAATTAAACATTATTTGTCCTGTTTTTAACGAAGAAGATTGTATTTCTAATTTTTTTGAAAGAATTGAGAATATTAAGTCAAAATTAGATAACTACGAAATAGAGTTATTTTTCTCAAATAATTGCTCAACAGATAAAACTTATGAAATCATAATGGCCATATGTTCAAAAAATAAATGGGTTAATTTAATTACATTAACAAGAAATTTTGGTTATCAAGGTTCAGTTTTTGGTTCATTAAAAGAAACAAATGCTGATCTTTATTTTATTGTGGATGTTGATTTACAAGATCCACCAGAGTTATTATTTGATTTATTGAAAAAATATGAAGAAGGAGATTATCAAGTAATCTTTGGAGAAAGATCTGATAGAGATGAAAATTTTTTTATCAAATTATTTAGAGATACTTACTATAGAGCACTGGCCAAAATAGCAGATCAAGACTTTCAAATAGATATGGCTGAATTTTTTTTAATTACAGATGATGTAAAGCAGGTGATATTAAAAACGAACTCAACAAATATATTTATACGAAATGAAGTGGCTTATTCTGGCTTTAAGAGATTGGGTGTCAAATATAAAAGAGAAAAACGTAAAGAGGGATCTGGTGAAGGTGAATCATTAATTTATATGACTCTTTTTGGGTTTGCAGGTATTGTTTCAAGTTCAACTTTTCCCTTAAGACTAATTTTCTATAGTTTCTTTCCACTATTAATTGTTGATTTACTGTATATTTTAAATTTTTTTAGCTTAAAATTAATAACTATACTTAATTTGATTTATGTAACGTACTCTCTTGCATTTATCTCTATTTATATAGCGAGAATCTACAAAAATTCGATGGCAAGACCATCATATGTTATAGATAAGAAAAAAACTACATTAAAAATAGTTTAATTTTTCTTTAATATAAAAGTTTTTCTAAATCTAAAATTATTTAAATTTTTATCTTTTGTTATTTTAAATTGAGTTTTTAAATATTTAATATCTAAATTGTTTCTATAAAATAAAGTATCATGATATTCTTTACTAAATATTAGTTTAATAGCATGCCAAAATCTTAAAAAATCAAATAATAAAAGTAAAAAAATTTCAATAAATCGTGGATATGTAGGTATATCAGTAATTATTATTTTTAATTTTCGATTTGATGCTTCTTTTTTAAAATAAATTAGTAATTTTTGTAATTCTTTTTTATGTATATATTGAGCTACTGAATTTAGGAGTATTATATTAACTTTATTTCTATTAAGAAAATTTTTACTAAATAAGCTTTTTTTTGTTACAAAATAAAATTTGTTATTTTTTTTATATTTCTTTTTTGATATTTTTATCACTTCATCATTGGGGTCATATAAAAAAATTTTTTTAATTTTAGGATCTAAATTAGTATGATCCCAGACTCCTACACCTGAACCATAATCAAGTACTATATTATTTTTTTTTTCGATCAAATTTTTAAATTTGTTTATGTTGAATCTATTAGGAGAGAAAAGCATAATTTTTTTGTAATATTAAAATGATTATGTAGA
>MDSZ01258235.1_pt1 | contig 10773 bp, 10 predicted proteins | sample 811201 | NCBI WGS metagenome assembly MDSZ01 (sample SAMN05326647, study PRJNA326480) | marine metagenome | isolation source: seawater | place: Indian Ocean: North | collected 2010
ATAAGGGATATCAAGGATAATTAATTATATTTTATGAATATAATTTCTTATACAGAACTTGTTATCACAGAAGGGGGTAAACAAGTTCAAAAAGGAATGAATTTTGCCATTCAAAAAGGATATTCAATCGTATTAATGTCTACCGAAAAAAATGCTCCATCACCACTGGATTATTTTTTATTGAATTATAGAATGGGAGTAGCATTGACTACTAAAAGGTAGTTATTGATAAAAGGTTGAGTATCTTTGCTTTCATTACACATCTTTATATAAAACTAGTGAAAAATTTTATGTGTTAGGCATAAAAAAACCGCCCTTATGATTAGGACGGTTTTATGGAAGATCTACGGCAAGTGTTTCCTTGTTTCCACTGCTGACGGATCTTGACTCCTCACAGAAGGTATTTTTACTTACTTGAAAGCATTTGGCAAGCTTTTATTACAACGTATGGTTCATTGCATACAGTCGCTTTGTTTATCATGACAACAATTTGAAAAAAGTTGTTTTTTAATTTGTTCTATCTTTTGCTAATCTTTTTTCGCTTTCAACAGTACAAACTTGTTGGATTAGGCTTAGAATTAACTTGTCTCCATTAGGAGATTTCCATGCTAAATCTTTATTTTTAATTTCATTAAACTTCTTAGTACCTATTGCTACATCTTTGAATAATGTTTTTGAACAGTCAATATCCATTGTATAAAGGATATTCTGCGTAATTCCGTTGCTATTTCTTGGTATAAATTTGCTGAATACTCTTATAGATCCATCTTTATTGGTTTGCATATTCTTTTTATCCCATATTTGTTCTCCAAATTGGCTTTGTGGGACTGTAACCCAATCGTATGACAAAGCATACGTTATTTTTAAAGGGTAAAACATAATAAAAGCAGATAAAATATAAGAATAAATATTTTTCATGTGAAAGATTTTAACTTGGTTTCAGCAACTTCTGAATATTCCTAGAGAGTACGCACTTTGATTGGCTTGCATCTATATTTTATAAAAAAATTGTTGCCTAGTGAAAGATCTAAATATATATGTAATTTTATGAGTTGCAGGATATTTTGTGCTTAACGTTAATGCCCTATTTCATAACCAATGGAAAGTCAAAGTGCCTAAGAAACAATAGGATCTATTTTTTTGATAACTAACTACTGGTAAATCAAAGTTAGGAAAGGTACTTTAGGATAGTGATTAATAATCCAATTGACAGTAGCCAATCAAGTTGACACTAATTTGGACCGAAGACTGCAATATGACAGTATAAAGCTGTCAGGTAAGACGATTTTTTTAAACCCTTTTCTCTATTGGAGAAGATTTGATACAAATACTGATCGCTGGCTACGAGAGCCTGGTCAGCTAAGTGAAGATCAAATTAGACTTAATCGCCTTCGTTTTTATCCTGAGATTGATTGGACGTATCTCGAGGCAGAAGAAAGAAATATAAAAGACGGTGCTGTAGAAATGTTTTTAAAAAGTTTGGAATTAATTGGGACTTTTCATCCAGAATTGAGCTCAGGTCAATTATTAGAAGTAGAAAGGAAGATGGCTGTAACTAAGAAAAGAGCATTTGAGAAGTGGGTAGAGAAATCTTTCAAGCGAAGACTAAAAAAAGAAATACAAGAAAAGAAACGTTTGGAGAGAGAAAATTTCTTGCGTGAATGGCGTGAATGGTTCACCCAAGAAACCACTCATAAAGCATTTGTTCCTTTAGTGGCAATTTGTTTTCTATCTTTGTTTGCAGGCTGGTCATTAGGTGTTTCTAGTAACACCTGTATGCCATATTTCAGCTCTATTGAGCAAAATAGAATTAATTAGTCTTTAGGCTCTTATGCCAGACAATCGATTCGAGAGGTTACGCCTTCTTTTGATGCAAGATGTTTTGCCAGTAGGGATGGCAATTGTAGATAGAGTAAAACGAGGCGGTTTTTCAAAAATTACAGATGTTTTTGTAAATGAAGAAGATCCTTTGGATGAACTTCGTAATGAAGGAGATCAAGCGGCAAGTCTCATAAGAGAGAAATTGGATGAAATCACTCCCGGTTTAGGTAACCCAGTAGTTAATGTTAAAATTTCCGTAGAAGATGCAAGCATTCAAAAAGAGAGTTTGGATGATAGTGTTGAATTAAAAGTAACTTTGGAAAGGATAGAGGAGCGCATAGAATTATTGGATAAATATTTAGATTCAATTTAGGGAAGGCATGACATGAAAGGTAGTGATTTACATAAAGAGAATAGAAATAGAAAAATTCTTTTAGTAAATCAGCCGAATTATTTGTTGGTATTGATTATAAGTTTATTTGCATTAATTTCAGGAAGGCTATTTTGGTTGCAAGTAATCAAAGGTTCATTTTTTCGTAAATTGTCAGATGAGAACCGTATTCGATTGGTTTCAAGTCCTCCAATTAGAGGGCGCATCTTAGATAGAAATGGCAGGATTCTTGCCGATAATAAGTTAACTCATTCTTTGATATTACAACCTCATTTAATATCTGATACGCAGTGGGCTGAATATTCTTCTTTGTTAGCTAATTTGCTAGAAATTGATTATCCAACTTTGAATACTATTTATAAAAAAGGAATAGACAATAAAGATTTTACAATTACTTTAATTCGCAATATGTCAAGTAAGCAAGTTATTCGCTTTCAAGAGCAGGAATCGCAATTTGAAGGAATTCAGATACATGTAGAGCTGGTTCGCTTTTACCCTAATAAGACACTCGCATCGCACGTTTTAGGCTATACACAATTTATAACTCAAGAAGAATATGCTCGATTAAAAAAGAATGGCTATAAAATGAGTGATCGCATAGGAAGAATAGGCTTAGAAGCTGCTTTTGAGAAAGATCTTAGAGGTACATGGGGTGGAGAGATGTTAGAGGTTGATGCTATAGGAACTATTCAGAGAAGTCTAGGTTATAAAGCACCTCAGGCAGGTAAAGATATAATTTCAACAATTGATTTGCAATTACAAAAAAGTGCTGAAATGGTTCTCAATGATAAATCTGCAGGAGCAATAATTGCTTTGGATCCTCATACGGGAGCAATTAGAGCAATGGCAAGTAAGCCAAACTTTGATCCAAATTTTTTCACAAAATTTTTGACGACACAAGAAGAATATGAGGCCATATTTTTGTCATCGGATTTACCTTTAATGAGTAGAGCATTAAATGCATATGATCCTGGAAGTACTTGGAAAGTAGTTACAGGCATGGCTGGCATGGAGAGTGGTAAATTTCCCCCAGAAACTCGATTAGAAACAAAAAAATGTATTAAATACGGCGCACATTGCTTTCCAGAGCATAATCGTCAGGGTTTTGGTTGGATTGGCTATGAAGATGCTTTTCGTGTTTCAAGTAATACTTTCTTTTATCAAGTAGGGGTGGGATCTGGCATTAAAGAATTATTCAAGAATGCTTTGAAACTTGGCTTTTATAATCGAACAGGAATTGAAATAGCCAATGAAGAAAGTAAAGGTTTTGTTGGTAATCAGGAATGGGCTGCAAAGGGAAGAGGTTGGGCCAAACCAGGAACAACCCCCTGGATTCCTGAGGATATTGCTAGTGCTTCTATTGGTCAGGCAGTTGTACAGGTTACACCTCTTCAATTAGCGAGAGCGTATGCTGTTTTCGCGAATGGTGGTTATTTGATTACACCTCATTTAGTAGATCAAGATATTGATTGGGTTTCATCTAAATATCGACAAAAGTTAGACATCAAGCCAAGTACATTAGAAAAGATTCGTATCGGTTTGAGGAAAGTCACTGAATCTGGCACTGGTCGAACTATTAACTATGAGGGCTCAACTCTTCCTCCAGTAGCAGGCAAGACTGGTACTGCAGAAGACAGTACAGGTGGGAGTGATCATGCTTGGTTCGCATGTTTTGCCCCTTATGAATCACCAGAAATAGTTATAGTTGCCTTTGCACAAAATACCCCTGGCGGAGGATCTGTTCATGCGTTGCCTATGGCAAGAGAAATTTTAAAGGTTTGGAATGAAGGAATATAAGTTAATGCAAATACAGTCTTCAATATTTTATGCTGCATTAATCATTTCTTTTTGATTAGCGAGCTTTAGGTCAATTATTTTTTTCACCTCCACTAAGGAACAGGGATTTGTTTTAAAAGGAAAAATAATTATTGGGCTTTTCTCCGGTCTTGCGACCCAACTTTTATTTTCTTGCTCTATGAGCAAAAAACCTCGATAACGAATTGCTCTATTTCGAAGCGAAAGATATGCCATTTCAAATAGATTTAAATTCATTTACATTATATTTCATAACACAATATATAGCGTATAGGCAAATTACAGATTTTTTTGATTGCTCCACTTTGGTTAATTCACGTATTGCCCCATCCTTTTAAGATCATTTATTTTGAAACTCGATTGGACTTGATTTTGATTGTTCTAATGATCCTTAGTCTTCACCCTTATTTATTCATAGACTCTATATATGGAGTATTTGCACAGGTTGTTTAGACCTTTAAGGGTTCCATTTGAAGTAATCTTTGCAAAATATCTTCTATTGACTCATCCTTGGGAGGATTTTTATAATTACTAGCTAATTGCCGACCTACAACTTGTGCTCCAAGATGAGTGAGCTGTATTCGCATTGAGAGTAATAATTCCATTGAACCTCCACCCGAAAAACTTGCCATAGCAATAGGTCTGCCATTGAATAAATACCGAAAATCATTTTCTTGTACTGAGAGCCAAGCTATAGCGTTAGTTAAAATTGGTGGGATTGACCCGTTATATTCTGGAGCACATATTACCCATCTGGGTATGGAAACTATTTCTGAATGGAGTGAATTAATTTCTTTAGGTATACCAGTTTGTTGATAAGTTCTGGAATTAAATAGTGGTAAATCAATTTCTGTTAAGTCAATTAACTTAGGTTTTGCTTTTAATTGCTTACCAATTTCATAAAATCGCTTTGCAAGTTTAAGATTTTCACCATTACTGGCTGTAAGCACTAATAAATTTTCAGTAAAAGTCATTTGAGTAAATCCAATAAGAGTGTTAATTCATTCATGTGAAGTGGGTCACTAATAATTACTACCAGTTCGACGATGATGCACAGCGGTTACTCCATTTGAATCAAGTACTTTTCCATGTTGCACTTCAGCATAGATCAACCAATGATCTCCACATTCCATTCGTTGCTTAACACAACCTTGAAGCCATGCTAAAGCATCTGGAATAATCGGTTGGTTCCCTGGACTTCTGTCAATACTCATTCCGGTGAAACGATTTTCACCTGGTTTAAAGGGTTGTAGAAATTGCTTTAAAATTTTTTGATGATTATTTTGATTCAAAATATTAATTGCAAATAGATCATCTTTATGAAGTAACTTTTCTACTGCACGATCTTTAGCAACTGCAATTGTAATACCGGGGGGGGAGAAGCTGGCTTGACTAATCCAGCTAGCAACCATTGCACCACTAAGATTTTGACTGCCTTCTTCTTCTTCTTTCTCTACAGTGAGAATAGACAGAGATCCAATTACCTTACCTAGAGCCAATAATGATGGGTCAGTTTTAGTAGCTTTTATTCCTCCAGTTAATTTGGTTTTTATTTTACGTTGCTCTTTATTGAGCTTTCTTCCAAATACAGCGCCTGTTTCTTCAAGGGTTTTAATCATAATTGCGTCAGGACTAAACTTAATTTTGATTGGATCGAATCCAAATTTAAATCCACCATCGCGTAATTTGTTTTCAAGAAGCTCCAATGCTTCTCCACTCCATCCATAACTTCCAAATATCCCTATATATTTTTTACGATCTCCTTCAGCTAGTAATGTTCCGAGTGCTGAAACAATTGGAGTTGGTGCATGTCCCCCGAGAGTAGGTGATCCAATGAGATATGCATCTGATGTTTTGATTACTTTTAGTAGTTGACTCAGAGGAGTGAACTCACAATTTAAACTTTCTACTTTAATACCAGTCGAACTTATGCCTTTTGCTAGTGAATCTGCAATAGATGCGGTATTGCCATAGGCGCTTGCATATAATAGTGCAACTTTGATTAGTGATTTATTTTGTTGATCACCCCACCTTTGATAGTCTTTTAGCAAACTACGCCAACTAGTTTCGATTGCTGGTCCATGAGAAGGCGCAATGGTTCGAATATCTAAAAATTCAATTTTTTCAATAATGCTATTTACTTGATTAATCATAGGGCTCATAAGACAGTCAAAATAATGTCGCCGTTCTTCTTCAGTGCTAGCTCTATTGATTTCTGCCCAATTAGGTGTACATATATGAGCTGCAAATAGTTTATCGCTCATTAGCAAACCAGTTGCTTCTTCGAATGTTATAAGACCACCAGGCCAACGAGCTGTTGGAGCTGGAATAAAGTGTAGTTGATATTTATTATGAATAGGCATAAATTCCTCTTGTTTGATTAAACGAATCGCGGGCAAAGGAGGAATATTGATTACTTTATTTTCAGATGGTTTAACTTGTCTCCAGAGATCTTCTAATAATTTTGCACCTGGATTAGAGCATATAAGCTCGATATTAGTAAATACTTCAGCAAGTTTCTTGAGTAGCGCAACTCTATTTGGATTAATGTGTCCAACAACTACTTTTAGCAAAGTATTTTTGACATTCAGAATATTTTTTATTTCCGGTATAAAGACTTCTTCAAAGTTTTTTCCTGGAGGGTATATCAGAATAGCAGTAGAGGATGCGGATGATTGACTGTCAATAAATAAAAAAGAGTTTGATGTTGTTCCTTTGCTAAGTGAATATTCAACTTCGAATCTAAGCTTTTTAGGACTCATACATTTTAGGCATAGTAATCCTTCTTCAATAGGTAATTGGATCAAATGCTTTTCTTGTTGGATTCCTTGCATTAGTAAGATGTTCCTACTTTACGATGATGAACAGCTGTTTTGGAGTCTGCTTTTGCAATACTTCCATTTTCTACTAATGCATAGATAATCCAATGATCATTAGTTTCTAACCTTTGTTTTACAAGACAGTCTAGAAATGCTAGAGCATCTTTTAGTACTGGCCCACCTTTTGCTACATCTTCAAGTAATTCAATCCCTTTAAAACGATCAGCACCTGGTGGAAATCTTTTGAGAAATTGACGAAAAAGTGTTTGATAATTATTTTCTTCTAAAACATTAATGACAAAACGATCTTCTACTTGCATTAGAGTTTCAATAGCACGATCTTTTGCTACTGCAACTGTAATTCCTGGTGGTTCAAAACTTGCTTGACTCACCCAACTTGCGACCATTGCTCCACGCCGCTGATTGGTTGCCGTTCCTTGACTTGCTGTCACTACATATAATCCTCCACTAATACGACCCATTGCCTTCATTAAGTCTCCATCAAAACTTTTAATGGTTGCTATATTTTTCTTTCGATTTAACAATTGACCAAGGTCAGTTCCAGCTTCTTCAAACCTTTGAAAGGTGGTTGCATCAGGAAGTTTTTTTACTCTTAGAGCTGAAAAAGCTTCTTTTTGGCCTAGGTCTCTTAATTTATTTGCTAATACATCAATTGGCTCATCGTTTCCTCCATACGCATCATAAACTGCTACCCATTGCTTTGGATTTAAGGCAGCAAGTAGTGTCCCAATTGAATTTTGTAGATCACCATCTGGTTCATTCGGCCATGTTGGTATGATCACTGCTTTTGCTTCAGATATAAGACCACTTAGTTCTTGAGTATCTGTAGCTATTAAGTCAAGAAGTTGAACCTGTGCATCAGCTTTACTTACTCCTAAAGCAATCGATTGGCTTAATTGATCACAAAATCCATGTTGACTTAAATAACAAACAACTGCATATCCTTCACTTTTACTACGTTGACTACTCCATTCATGATATTTGCTTTGCCAAAGGCTTAAATTATGGCGTAAGAGTGGGCCATGTCCAACTGCTATCGTATTTATTTCTGCTAAGTTTTTAATTCTTTTTTGAGCTTGTAAAACGCTGCGTGCATTTGGCCCCATTAAACAGTCATAATAGTACCTAAAGTCTTCAATAATAGAGTCTGGTTCTACATCAAATAAATCATTTGAACAATAATGAAGTCCAAATGCATCGCATGTATAAAGTGTCCCAGTTGCATAATCGAAGCTAAAAATTGTATCTGGCCAATGAAGATTTGGGGCACTCACAAATTCTAATTTGTGATGTATACCATTTTGTGGGTTAATCCCTAAGTCAAGTTCGTTTCCAGTTTTGACAGCTCTTGATTGAAATGAACGATGAACTTGATTTTTTAAAAACTGTATGGCTACTTTTGAACCAATAATTTCAATGCTTGGATTTATATCTAATAGGTCCCCAATCAGTCCAGAGTGATCTGGCTCTGTATGACTTACTATTAGGTAGTCAATAGATTGTGGATTAATTAGATCTGTTAAAAGCTTAACCCAAGTATCACGAAACTTAGAATGACTGGTATCGATTAGAGCATTTTTTTCTCCTTGAATAATAAAGCTGTTGTAGGTTGTTCCATTTCTTAAGCCAAATTCAATATCAAAACGATTTCTATCCCAGTCTAGAGAACGAATAGCAGTTGTATTATTTGCAATTTCCTGACATTGCAATGATAGTCTTAATTCTGGCGTTTGCTGCTCTATCAAGGATTTGGACTTAGAGAGAATTGTTTGTCTTTTGATTCTACATATTGGAAGAAGCTATCGACTGAAAATGTTTTTAAAGTCGGTTTAATTTGTGTCTAGTAAGCTCATTCAATTAATGCTTTTATACCGTAGTAAGGTAAATCTTGCTTTTTAAGTATTAGTTTGCATTGCTTTTATCATGGCCTTTTGAGCCTCTTTTTGGCTATGCGAAATGAGATTGGAAATGAACTGAGATTTCGAATCAGGAAATTTTGGATCTGTTGCTAGTGGTATTTCTCCAGCCATATTGATCCCAGTTTGACTATCTATCTCAGGAGTTATGATAACTAAATCTGGATCTAAACTATAATCATAAGACCACCAGTAATCATTGTTAGAAAAGCTAGATTGAGATAAATTATTCTCAATAGAATGATTCTTTGCTTGCTTTATTTGTGTTGTTTTATGTGCTTGTATTTTTTTACGCTCCTTTTTTAAATTTGATATAATAGTGTTTTTATCACGTCCTCTTAATTGAAATAAAATAAAAGGATCTTCTTGAAATCTATCACCCATTAAAAAATAAATAGCGCTTATATGTTTGCAAGGATTTGCTTTATCTGGACATGAACATTGACTGTTTATCTCTTCCAGATTAAAAGGGAATAACCTTTTGCCACTAGCTGCAAATGCTTTTTCAATATCTTTAGGCATTATTCCTGCTAATAATTGTGCAGACCATTTTGCTTGTTTTGCAATTTCTTCTAGAACAAATTTCCAGTCTTCATCATTAAGCATGTCTAACCATAACTTAACTAGATAGGGCTCTTTTTCAGTGCCTTGAACCTTTGCATACACTCCTTGGCTTTCAAATTTTATAGAAAGTACATTTCCTTCTCGTGCATATTTCCATGCCCGTTCCAAGCGTTTTTTATAACGGTAAGTATTAATGAGCTCCATCCATTGTTCCACCCACCATGATTGCTGACTTAATCCTTCATTGCCAAGAGAAGTTGTTAAGTCAGATTGAGAGGTTTGGAAATCATTCATTGTTTTCTAATGCAACTAATTGGCGTATTTCATTGATTTCCATGCTTCCAAGCCATTCTTCCCCTGATCCTATAACTTCTTCTGCTAATTGAGATTTTTTAATAATCATTTGATTAATTTTTTCTTCTAAAGACCCTGTTGTAATAAATTTATGAACCATTACTGTTTTTGATTGACCTATTCTATAGGCTCTATCTGTTGCTTGATTTTCAACCGCTGGATTCCACCAACGATCAATGTGTAATACGTGATTGGCTCTAGTTAAATTTAAGCCTATCCCTCCCGCCTTTAATGAAAGTAAAAATAATTGTGGACCTCTAGGATCTTCTTGAAATTGATCCACTAATCTTTGCCGATTTATTTTTTTTACACTTCCATGTAGGAAAGGAATTTCTACTTGCCATTTTTTTTGGAAATAGCTTTGCAGTAAATACCCCCATTCGGTGAATTGCGTAAAAATTAGTGCTCTATCGTTAGCTTCTAAAATTTCTTCGAGAATCTCTTCTAATCTTTGAATTTTTCCAGATCGAGAGGAGAAGTCTTGCGTTATGTTGTCTTCTTTAAGGAAAAGTGCTGGATGATTGCAAATTTGCTTTAAACGAATCAGTAAACTTAGAAACTTTCCATTTTTCTGGCCAAGAGGAGCAGTAGAGATTTCATTTAAAGTCTTATCAACAATTTTATTGTATAAAGCTCTTTGTTCATTACTGAGATGTACCCATTCATTATGCTCAATCTTTTTGGGAAGATCAGCAATAATTGATTTATCTGTTTTTAATCTTCGTAGAATATAAGGATTGACGCGACTTTTTAAGTCGTTTAAAGAGGAAATGTCTCCATATCTTTCAATTGGTAATTTATACCTTTGTTGAAAAAAATCACTTTCTCCAAGAACTTTTGGATTTAAAAAATGCATCATCGACCAAATTTCGCTTACTTTATTTTCTACAGGTGTGCCAGTTAAAGCAAATCGAAATGAATTTTTTATATTTGTTTTCTTTAACTCGTGAATTGCTTGACTTTGCTTTGCATTTGGGTTTTTGATTGCTTGTGCTTCATCAATGATTATTCCTTGCCAGGTAATTGTTTTTAATAATTCTAGATCTCTTAATAACAATCCATAACTTGTGAT
>MDSZ01269227.1_pt1 | contig 10773 bp, 6 predicted proteins | sample 811201 | NCBI WGS metagenome assembly MDSZ01 (sample SAMN05326647, study PRJNA326480) | marine metagenome | isolation source: seawater | place: Indian Ocean: North | collected 2010
CAACCTTCTTTTTTATTTCTTTTTCCAAAACTTCATCACCGTATACATCAGTAGGAAGTAGATCAAAGCTCACCTTTTCGTTTTCAAGATTACCAGAAATCTCTTTTTTTCTCTTCTGCCTGTAAAGACTCCTCATGGTGGCATAAAAATCTAGCGAACCAGCCCTTAACTCATCTACATAATCAAGATACTTTTCTCTGGTTGAAACACCCCTTAAAACAGGGCCGGAAAGCCTTCCTTCCAAACCAATACCGTTCATTCTGTAGGCGAACGATAGGGGGTTTGTTACAGCGTCAACACCCATACCAAAGCTATCTCTTACACTTGATGGACCAAATATTGGAAGCATAATGTAGGGTCCATCTGGCACACCCCAAACTGCTAGTGTTTGACCAAAGTCCTCATGAGTTTCTGGCACGTTTCCAAAAGCTTCAGTACTAGCAACATCAAATAAACCTCCTAAACCAAATGTCATATTTATTAAAAATCTACCTAGAATGTTACCAATACTCTCTTTATTAAGTTGCAATACAGCATTTGCAAGACTTACAGGTACTTTGGCTGTGTCTGCTAGATTTGATAATGGCTTACGCGGGATGTCTGGTATTTTTCTCCAACCTTTAGCTACTGGCTTGAAAAAGTACTCGTCCAACTTTTCATTAAACTTAAATATACTTCGGTTTGTACCTTCAAAGGGGTCATTCACGCCAGCACTTTGAGAAATACTGACATTAGGTATGCAGAGCAGCGACATCACTACAATTAATGTGATATGCATAGTGCTTAATTTTGACAAAATTCTTCCCATAACAAATACAATATAATATTTATTTAAATATTACACTATTTTAATAAAAAAATAGACAAAAAAATACATTTAAATTAATTGTTATTACAAAGAAATAATAGATAGGAATAAAGTGAATAAAATAAATGTATCTTTTGAGTTTTTTCCACCTAAAAACGAAGAATCTATAAACTCATTGTGGCAAAATATAAAAAGATTAGAGCCCTTAAAACCTAAGTTTATCTCTGTTACTTACGGTGCAGGCGGTTCAACACGAGAAAATACTCATAGTTTAGTCAAAGAGATTAAAAAGAAAACTAATTTAATTCCGGCTGCTCATTTAACGTGTATTGATACCTCAAAAGAGGAAATAGAAGATATAGCAACAGATTATTGGACTAATGATATCAAACATATCGTAGCACTTAGAGGAGATCTCCCGAAAGTAAAAAAAAATAAGTCTGATTTTAAATATGCTACTGATTTAATTGAGGTTTTAAAAAATAAACATGATTTTGATATAACAGTTTCAGCATATCCTGAGAAACATCCCGACTCTGCCAATCTTGAGCAAGAATATGACATCTTAAAAAAAAAAATCGATCTTGGTGCAAGTAAGGCTATAACCCAGTTCTTTTTTGATGTTAACTGTTATTTTGATTTTATTGATGGCGCAACTAAACGCGGAATAAATATCCCCATTATTCCAGGAATCCTTCCGGTAACTAACTGTAAAAAAACCATGGAGTTTGCGAAAAAAATGAATTGTACTGTACCAAAATCTCTTGTAGAGATGTTTGTTGGTTTAGATTCTGATATTGAAACAAGAAAGCTTGTTGCAACTACTATTGTTTATGACCAGTGTATGAAATTGATTTCCTCTGGCATAAGCGATCTTCACTTTTATACTCTTAATAGAGCAGATTTATCTTTTGCTATTTGTCACATATTAGGAATAAGAATACTGAAGGATGAGGTATGAAAAATATTACTGAAATTTTGAAAGAAAAAATTTTAATTTTGGATGGTGCTATGGGAACAATGATTCAAAGAGAGAAATTAACTGAAGAAAGTTTTAGAGGCAAGAGATTTAAATCCTCAAAAGTGCCACTGAAAGGAAATAATGATATACTTAATTTAACTAATGAAGAATTGATTTATAAAATTCATACTGAGTATCTCGAGTCTGGAGCAGATATCATTGAAACTAACACATTTAATTCAACAAAAATTTCCCAAAGTGATTATCAATGTGAAGATATTTCCTATGATCTTAACTATTCTGGTGGTTTACTGGCCTGTAGGGCAGCTAAAGAATATATGAAAAAAAACCCGAATGATCCAAAATTTGTTGCTGGAGTTTTAGGTCCAACAAATAGAACAACATCAATGTCTCCGGATGTAAACAATCCTGGATTTAGAAATATTACTTTTGACGAACTATTGGAGGATTATGAAACATCAACTAAAGCTTTGATATCCTCAGGTGTTGATTTGATTTTTGTAGAAACAGTTTTTGACACTTTGAATGCAAAAGCAGCTCTAAAAGCAGTTGAAAATGTTCAAATGCAAAATATTAAGAAAATTCCAATCATGATTTCAGCAACTATTACTGATTTATCAGGAAGAACTCTTTCTGGTCAGACAATAGAAGCTTTTTACAACTCAATAATGCATGTAAACCCCATAAGTGTTGGTTTAAATTGCGCGTTGGGACCAAAAGAATTAGAGCCATACATAATTGAATTAGACAGAATTTCCGAAGTTTTCATAAGTATTCATCCAAATGCAGGGTTACCTAATGCATTTGGTGGTTATGACGAAACGCCGGAGTCTATGGCAAACTTTGCTAGAAACTGGGCTAAAAATGGTTATATTAACATTATTGGCGGGTGTTGTGGCACAACCCCTGAACATATTAAAATGATGAAAAATAAAACAGTTAATATTAAACCTAGGAAAACAAAAAAAATCGAACCTAAAATGAAACTTTCTGGGCTAGAACCATTCCAATTTTAATATGACAAAAAATATTAACTTTATAAACATTGGCGAAAGAACTAATGTAACAGGCTCAGCGAAGTTTAAGAAATTAATTTTATCTGATAAATTTGAAGAGGCAGTTGCCGTCGCTAAAAGTCAGATTGATAATGGAGCACAGATAATAGATATAAATATGGATGAGGGTCTATTGGATTCCAAAGATGCCATGGTCAAGTTTTTAAATTTAATATCCGTAGAGCCCGACATTGCAAAAGTACCTTTTATGATTGATTCTTCAAAATGGGAAGTTATTGAGGCAGGACTGAAATGTATACAAGGTAAAGCAATTGTAAATTCAATCAGTTTAAAAGAGGGCGAGAAAGTGTTTCTTGATCAAGCTTCAATGGTAAAATCTTATGGAAGTGCTCTGGTTGTTATGGCCTTTGATGAAAAAGGACAGGCAGATACAGTAAAAAGAAAGTTTGAGATATGTAAAAGGGCATACAGCTTGTTAGTTGATAAAATTAATTTTAATCCACACGATATCATTTTCGATCCAAATATATTCGCTGTAGCTACTGGAATTGCCGAGCATAATAATTATGCTTTAGATTTTTTTGAAGCTACAAAATTAATTAAAGAAAAATTACCCTTTTCTAAAGTATCAGGAGGGTTATCAAATGTATCTTTTAGCTTCAGAGGAAATAACCAAGTAAGAGAGGCAATGCACTCCTGCTTCCTTTTTCATGCTATAAACTATGGATTAGATATGGCGATAGTAAATGCTGGTCAAATTACAATTTACGAACAAATTCCAAAGGATCTTAAGGATGCGATAGAAGACGTTCTTTTTAACAAGATTGAAAGTGCAACTGATAATCTTTTAGAAATATCAAAAGCATATTCTGGAAATATTGAAAAGAAGAAAACTACAAGTGAATGGAGAACGAATACACTAGAAAAGAAAATTGAATATTCTTTAGTTAACGGAATTAATGAATTTATAGAACAGGATACTGAAAGTTTAAGAAAGGTTTATTCATCCCCCTTGCACATCATTGAAGGTCCGCTTATGGATGGTATGAATGTAGTTGGTGATTTATTTGGTTCTGGAAAAATGTTTTTACCTCAAGTTGTTAAATCTGCAAGAGTCATGAAACAATCAGTAGCTTATTTACTTCCTTACATGGAGGATGAAAAAAAAGATAGTCAGAAAAAAAAAGGAAAGATTTTATTAGCTACTGTAAAAGGAGATGTACACGATATTGGAAAAAATATTGTTGGCGTTGTGTTACAATGTAATAACTTTGAAATAATTGACTTAGGAGTTATGGTTCCAGCCAATAAAATTATTGAAACAGCCATAAAGGAAAATGTTGATTTGATTGGACTTTCCGGATTAATTACACCAAGTTTAGATGAGATGTGTTTTGTTGCTAGTGAACTTCAAAGACAAAAAATTTCAAAACCCTTATTAATTGGAGGAGCCACGACAAGTAAAATTCATACAGCAATTAAGATTGACCCATTATACGATTCTGGAGTATGTCATGTTACGGACGCTTCAAAAGCAGTGGCTGTTGCTTCAAATTTGATTTCTAAAAATAAAGTAAAACCATTCATCGATTCTCTCGCTAAAGAGTATGAGGTTTTAAGGGATAATTATTTCAAGAAGAATAAATCATCAAGTAATGATTTAAGTAGATGCAGAGAAAATAAATTTGAATTTGATTGGGGTAATTATTTACCTCCTAAGCCAAATATCAGCAAATTGAATTTTCAATCTGAAGTTAGTATAGAAAAAATTGTTAAATTTATTGACTGGAACCCATTTTTTCAAGCATGGGAGCTATACGGTAAATTTCCAAAAATTCTAAAAGATAAAGTTATTGGTAAAGCTGCATCCGATTTATGGAAAGATGCGAATAATATGTTGAGAGAAATTATCCAAAACAAACTAACTATTCCAAAGTCGGTTTTTGGATTTTGGCCTGCTAATTCGAGCGGTGATGATATAATAATATACGATCCAAAAAGAAAAAAAGAAATTTCAAAACTTTTTTTCCTAAGACAGCAAGTCAACAGGACTAACTCTGATAGAGCCAATTACTGTCTGTCAGATTTTATTGCTCCGATAGATTTAAATATTGAGGATTATATTGGAGGTTTTATTGTAACAGCTGGAGAAGGTATTGAAAATCTAGCTATGAATTATGAAAAAAAAAATGATGATTATAATTCAATACTTGTAAAGTCTATCGGTGACCGATTGGCTGAAGGTCTTGCGGAAATGGTTCACCAAGAAGTTAGAATAAATTATTGGGGTTACGCTAAAAAAGAAAAATTATCTAATGAGCAACTAATTAATGAAAAGTATGTGGGCATAAGGCCAGCACCAGGATATCCTGCGTGCCCAGATCATACAGAGAAAAAAACTTTATTTGATCTTTTAGATGCTAAGAAAAATATAAAAGTAAAACTTACGGAGTCATACGCAATGACTCCATCAAGCTCAGTCTCGGGTTTTTATTTTTCCAATCCTGATTCTTCTTATTTTGGAGTTGGTAAAATTTATCAAGACCAAGTTAATGATTACGCACAAAGAAAAGGGGTTGAAAGTAAAATTGTAGAAAAATGGTTATCCTCATCTCTAGGTTATTCAATTGAAGAAAAAAATGATCATTGAAAAAAAAAAAATTTCATTACCTGATCCAGATTTTGTTGAGAATTTAAATTCCCCGCAAAAACAAGCTGTTAAATCAACGGAAGGTCCTTTACTTGTATTGTCAGGTGCAGGAACGGGAAAGACAAAGGTTTTAACAACTAGGTTAGCAAACCTAATTTACAAGAAATTAGCAAAAACCAAAGAAATTTTAGCTGTTACTTTTACCAATAAAGCGGCATTGGAAATGAAATTTAGAGTTGAAAAGATTTTAAATATTCCGGTTGAAGGAATGTATATTGGGACTTTTCACTCTATTGGAGTAAGATTTTTGAGAAAACACGCAGACTTAGTGAACCTTAAAAGTGATTTTACAATACTGGATATAGACGACCAGTTAAGGCTTATTAAACAAGTTATTAGCTCAATTGATCTTGACCCTAAGTCATATGTTCCTAAAAACTTTCTTTATATGATAGACCAAGCAAAGAACCTAGGACTTTTTCCTAATGAAGTGAATAATCACGAATTTGAAATTAAAACAGAAGGAAAATTTGGTCAAATATACAATTTATACCAAAAACGCATTAGAAACTTCAATTCTGTTGACTTTGGTGATTTAATAACTCTTCCAATAAAACTAATGAAAGAAAATTCAGATATTTTAGAGTTTTATCAACAAAAATTTAAATATGTATTAGTTGATGAATATCAGGATACTAATGGTGCTCAGTACATGTTATTAAGATTACTTACAGGAAAAAGAAAAAATATTTGTTGTGTAGGAGATGAGGATCAATCAATTTATGGTTGGCGAGGTGCTCAACTAAAAAACATATTAAATTTTGAAAAAGACTTTGATGGCGCAGAGATAATAAGATTAGAACAAAATTATAGATCATCTGGTAACATTCTTCAGGCAGCATCATCGTTAATATCCGAAAATGAAGAAAGAATTGGAAAAAAATTGTGGACATCAGACTCTAGTGGACAACCAGTAAGAATTCTTAACTTGGAAAATGACGAGTACGAAGCTCTTTACATTGCGAAAGAAATAAAGAATCTTGCAGATAAAAATGTAGCATTGTCAGAGATAGCTATATTAACAAGAGCTAGTTTTCAGTTTAAAGATATTGAGGATAGATTTCTTAAAGAGGGTATTAAGTATAAAGTCGTTGGTGGTCTAAGGTTTTATGAGCGAAGTGAAATCAAAGATGCGCTTGCTTACTTTAGAATTTTAGTAAATAAATCTGATAATTTAGCTTTTGAAAGAATAATAAATGTACCAAAAAGAGGAATGGGAAAAGCTTTTATTCAAAAGCTTTATGAAATATCAAATAACAATAAAATTTCACTTTATGAATCCCTAAGAGTAGTTATAAGATCTGAAAATATTTCAGGCAATCAACTTCAAAAAAGTAAACACTTCTTATCTGTAATAGATAACCATACAAAAATGTTAGAAAGTAAGGATCATTTTAGCGTAACAGGATCATTGCTCGATGAGGTTGGTTATACAGGTATGCTTCAATCTGACAAAACCCCTGAGGCTGAAGGAAGATTAGAAAATTTAAAAAAGCTTGTTTCAGATTTAAAAAATAGAAGTTCAATTTATGAGTTTTTAGAGGAGGTAAGTCTACTAACTGATATTATTAATGATTCTGAGAATTCAAAAAAAATTTCCTTGATGACTTTACACAGTGCTAAAGGTTTAGAATTTAATTACGTTTTTTTACCTGGCTGGGAAGAAGGAATTTTTCCCAATCAAAGGAGTTTAGATGAAAATGGTAATGCAGGGTTAGAGGAGGAGAGAAGGCTTGGTTATGTAGGAATTACAAGGGCTAGAAAAGAACTTTACATTTCATATGTAAATTATAGAAAGCAATATAATTATTCTATTTATCGCTCTATTCCCTCTAGATTTTTATCTGAACTTCCAAAGGAGAATTGTAAAGTTTTGCAAATATCCACAAAAGAAAGTAAAGAAAAAAAAAAAATTGATAGCCTTATCAACAGTAGGTTTGAAATTGGTGATAAAGTATTCCATGAGCAATTTGGGAAAGGTATCATACTCGGTATTTTTGATGAGCAACTGCAAATTAGATTCGAAAATAATAAAAATATTGTAAAAATCTTCTCTGATTATGTTGATAAAATATGAGGGATCTTAGTAAAATTTCATTTAAAGTAAATAATAAAGACAATGATTGCCAAAAAAAGTTTTTGCTATTTTTTGAAAATATCTCCTATAATAGTGATAAAAATATCACACAGTACAATATTTTTTCACAAAATATAGATAAGGACTTATTTTTTTTAAACCAAATAAATGCAAATTTAAAATATGATATTGAGGTTATAAAAAATTTAGATTGGCATTTATATGAAAAAAAAAATGATGTTAAGATTGAAACAGAATTTTTTTTTTTCCATCAGGGCTTGTCAGAAGGATTAACAAACAGAAAAAAGTTGATTATTCCTGCTGGTCTTGCTTTCGGTACTGGTGGACATGAATCCACAATTTTAGCTGTTCGGATGTTAGAGCAACTTTTAAAAAAATATAAATTTTACCTTTCGTTAGATGTAGGAACAGGTACAGGTATTTTATCATTTGTTTTATATTGTATGAGTAGAAAAAAAGTGTTCAGTACAGATATTTGCAAAAAATCCCAGAAAGTTTTTGGTAGAAATAAAAAAATAAATAATCTTAACAATTTATTTTTTATAAGATGTTTTGGGACAAAGTGTATAATCTTAAAAAGAAAAAAATTTGATTTAATTGTTGCAAATTTGCTCATGAATGAACATAAAAGAATTATGAAAGATATTCTTAAACAATTAAAGAAGAACGGAATGCTAGTTATTTCTGGGATACTCAAATCTCAAGCTAATTATTTCATTATTTTGTTAAAAAAACTAAATTTTAGATTCATTAAATCGCTCGGGTCAAAAGGTTGGGTAAGCATAGCTTTTATTAAGTATTAAAATGACAAATTTAATAGATTTTATTAAGGAGTTTAAAAAAACCGATTCCGATTTTTTCATGCTAAATACCTCTGATGAGTTTCTAAATGAGTACATTCCAGAATCTGAGATGAAGTTGAAATGGTTGACTAATTTCAGTGGATCTAACGGAATTGCAATAATTGGAAAACTAAAAAAATTTTTTTTGACAGATGGTAGATATACTTTACAAGCTAAAAATGAGATAGATAAATCTTTCGAAATAATTGATTTAACTAAGATGAATCTTGTGGAATTCTCCAAAAAATTTTTTTCTCAGAAAAGCGTTCTTTTAGATTTTAGAACATTTAGCTATAAAACTATAACCCAAATTATTAATGTGGTTGTTAAAAGTAAAGGAATTGTTAAGCATGATAACAAAAGTATTATTGATTTACTCTGGAAAGATCGCCCAATAAGTAAAAAAAAAAAAATTTTCCTGCTAGAAAATACTTATACCGGAAAATCAGTTTTAAAAAAACATGAAGATATTTTTAAGGATTCAAAGCACAAAATTTATATAATTACTTCCCCAGATTCTATCTGTTGGTTTCTAAACATAAGAGGAGCCGATTTGGATAATACTCCTATTGTGATGAGCAGATTAATCATAACAAAAAAAAAAATTAAAGTTTTCTTAGATTTGGAAAAGATTCCGGATAAATTTTTACATCCCAATAAAATTATAAGTTTTTTTCCTTTGAAAAGTTTTGAAAAACAAATTAGAAATTTAAAAAAAGACGAAAATATATTTTTAGATTCTAATGTTTCATATTTTTTTTATAGAATATTAAAAAATCTATATAAGAATTTAACCGTTGGTCAAGACCCATGCAAGATTTTAAAAGCTCAAAAAAATAAATCAGAGATTCAATCCAGTAAGAACGCACATATTAAAGATGGAATAAGCCTTACAAAGTTTTTCTGCTGGCTGGAAAATCAAAAACTAAACAGTAAGCTTACAGAATTCAGTGTGGCAAAGAAATTAGAAGAGTTTAGAAAAGAGCATAAGGATTTTTTTTCACTAAGTTTTCCCACAATTTCCTCGGTTGGAAGTAATGGTTCCATAATTCATTATAAACCAGAAAAAAGCTCATCATTAAAGCTACAGCAAGGAAAGTTGTTTCTTTGTGATTCCGGAGGACAATATCTCGGCGGAACAACTGATGTGACAAGAACTGTTATTTTAGGAACTAAGAAACCCAAAAAAGAATATATCAGAATTTATACTAAAATCCTTATAGGTCATATAAACCTGAGTATGTTAAGATTTCCAGTAGGTACAAGAGGTTTTCAAATTGACTCAATAGCTAGGCAGGCACTTTGGGAATCTGGTTTAGATTTTAATCATGGAACGGGTCACGGTGTCGGAAGTTTCTTATGTGTACATGAAGGCCCACAATCAATTTCTAAGGCTTTCAATAGTATTGAATTAAAAGAAGGAATGATAATTTCTAATGAACCTGGTTACTATAAAAACGGAGAATTTGGAATTAGAATTGAAAATTTGATTTTAATAAAAAAATCAAAATTTACAAATTTTCTTGAATTTGAACCCCTAACTTTATTTCCTTATGAAGATAAATTAATTGACAAAAAATTACTTAACACTCAACAAAAGAGTTGGATTAATAGTTACTACAAAAAAATCTATAAAGAACTATCGATTAATCTGAAAAAAAGTGAAAAAAGTTGGTTGAGAGAAAAAACAAAAAAAATTATTTGAATTCATTTATCAGTCTATTTGCAGCACTCAAAGCTTCATCTGTTATTTCTTCAGCAGAAAGCATTCTAGCAATTTCTTTAACCTTTTCGTTAGAGCCTAGTTTACTTAATGAAGTTTCAAACCTTTCTTTAACTACTATATAGTGATTGTCACCCACAGAGGCTACTTGGGGTGAATGCGTTATAACGCAAACTTGACGATTTTCTCCAAGCCTTTTGAGTCTTTGACCAACCGCAGCTGAGACGGCACCGCCAATACCACTATCTACTTCATCAAAAAAAAGTGTTGAAAGTTTATTTTTATCTGCCGTAACTTTTATAGCTAAAGCTATCCTACACAATTCTCCACCAGAAGAAATTTTCTTTATTTCATCCATTTCAGATTTGGGATTAGTTTGAATTTTAAAAATAACTTTGTCTTTACCCAAAGCATTGAATTCTGTTTGTTCTATGAAAGTTTTGAATTTTGCATTTTCCAATTTCAGATCTAAAAATTCATTATTTATTTTAGCGTCTAAATCCTTTGCTTTATTAATTCTTTCGCTACTTATGTAATCACATTTTTGTTTATATTTATTTTTTATCTCATCTAACTCAAATTTTAATTTTTTAA
>MDSZ01035747.1_pt1 | contig 10770 bp, 10 predicted proteins | sample 811201 | NCBI WGS metagenome assembly MDSZ01 (sample SAMN05326647, study PRJNA326480) | marine metagenome | isolation source: seawater | place: Indian Ocean: North | collected 2010
AAATGTAGACTCGGTCTTGGAAGTCTTTGAATATCCTGGTGGCTTTGAAGATCTCGCAGATGGTTTGGACAATATTTCTCCCCGCCGGGCAAAAATGCTCAAGTCCTCAGAGACCTTATGCACAGGTTTTGGCAAGCATCAATTATTTATGCCAGGCCTTAAAGTTGCTATGCCGGCTGACTTTCAAGATACTATTGCCCCAGAATTACTTGGCACTACAATGTTGGTCCGCCAAACCGTTCATACCCTTGAGCGCAGTCCGGTAGGGCTTCCTGTCTATAAAAATGCTTTTGATTTGATGCCAATTGAAAATGATTTTTCTCCAGCTCCCATTACACCTAGCCCTAAAATCAATGGCCCAATGGCGGCGATCATTACCACAACAACAACGGATGAGCAGATTGACGTAGATGACACATTTCGCCCTCTGATACGTTACAAGTGGGATAAAGACAACACCGGGATACGTGTTCGTCTGGCGCAGGGATGGGCAGGAGCAAATCATGGCATGCAGATTCTTCCTCGTGTTGGGGACGAAGTGCTTGTCGGATTTCTGGATGGAGAAATTGATAGGCCAGTCATCATAGGGTCATTGTATAACAGTGCATCAAAGGCACTGTTTGACCCTACGGCAACAGACCAGATATCGACTGTAACACAAACTGATGGCCAGTTTAGATACGTCAGTGGTGTACACGACGCCGGCGGTAATCAAATTCTACTTTATGACAAATTCGGTGCTGAGCAAATGGTGCAAGTCGCGAGCGGGAATCGGGACGACATGACGGCTCAAAGACATTTGACGGCAGCTACCGATCGTGTTGACGTTACTCAAAATGATAAAGTTGAGGATGTTTTAAATGATTACACGTTATATATTGGTGGTAATCTCCAAGTGGATGTTGTTGGCGATATAACCTTTGCTGTTGGTGGAAATGTGGTAGTGGACAGACCGGAAGACGCAAGTGGGATCAAGAGAAAGTAATGAAAATAATTTTTACTCGTAAAAGAAACTAAGATGGCCACAACTCAAAGCGCTTATATAAAAGTACCGGCAAATGCTTACACCGTCGGGTTCAGTAGCACTATGAATACCTCCTTGATTACGAGAATGGATTTTGGGGCGACTTATAATATTAAGTTTGCTGGTGCTTGGGTTGATGTAAGGGCGGGAAAAGTTACGGAGCTGCACACTCCGATATCAGCCACTCTTCAATTGGCAACTGGGCCAGTTGTTGATTTAGCCGATCTAAAAAACGATGGTGAGTTTGGTAAACTTGTTACAAATGGTGTTAATTTCAGTAAAAGTGTTGCATTTGTGACAGCCGCTCCAGTGGTCGGAGTAATTGCTGGCATAATTAAAAGCGGCAGCGGAATAGCTTCTTCTTACAGAGGTATCAAAGCTAGTTATAACGCTTGGAGATCAAGCGTATAAAAATAACTGTTACGTTTTTTGGGGTAAGTTTAGAATTTAGTTGTTCAATAATAAGGAAAAAAAACGAAAAATCATACCTATGACAGGCAAAAATTTCACCTCATTCTCTGCTGCTAAAGAAGGTGCTACAAATGTAAAGTTGAAAGATGAGGCTCTCATCGCTGCTAAATCAACTTTGCAAGCTAGTGCTAGCAAGCAACCGATACAACAAGCCTCACTTGTTGAATATCGCGATAAACTTGCTGGTGGCTTAGAGAGTTTTAAATCATCAAATACCGGCAGAAATTTTGTTCAATACGAGAGCAAAGTTTGGCTGGAAGATGATTTGCCATTTGATGAGGAAGTTATCTTGAACATGCAAGAAGTTATAAAAGAGTGAGCCATGGAAGCAATATCGAAAAAAAAGCCTACGGACAGCAATGGAATTGAAGTATATCGCTATTCAAAGGCTGTTTTTGGAATACAGGACGCCCCCACTGGCGGTGGGTATGGTGGCGAAGAATTTGGATTATCGATAGTGAATGTTCTTTGGCCACGGCCGGAATTTATCCATAGAAATGAGTACACAATCGGACCGACGGTTAGCGCAAAATTGTCAGTTGAGATCAAAATTGACTTTGGTTCCGAAGTTGAATGGGGGATTAGCGGTCTACATATCGAGACAACAATTGGTGAGGAGAATCAGTACAATAATCATGAGTTTAAATTAGATACCTTCTTGATGAAGGGGTGGTTTGCCGCATTGTGGGGGGTAAATGTTTTTATGTCAGCGTTTGCTAACAAGGTTGACAGTAGTGTTTATCTTACAAACTACAGGGGGTTTACAAATAATATTATTGCGGGTGAATTGGACCAAGTTCTTGTTAAATTAGACACTCATTTCCTAGAAAATTCCTAAAGAGAGGCACTATTAAGTGGCAAGATCCGCGCGAGGTAATAGTAATTATGGTGTAAAGCCGTCTTCATATTTTTACGCCTCAGTAGAAGTTTATCTAAGCACCTTCCAAATTGTGGAGTGGTATGGATATGGGAAGGCTTCCGCAGACTCGCCAATGTACTACGCGGGTCAGTATTCAGGTAACTTGTCAGTGGGAGCGGAGATTTATGCAAATATGATCGGTACGAGAACGTTAGTGACAAGCCCGGCATTTTGGAAGTTTGAGCGGTCCGTGGGAACATCGAATGACATAGCAATAAGTAGGCAAGAAGTTAATGCTTATTATCTGGAACATGGTGGGACTACTTTAAATTGGATTGGGGCGGGAATGGCCTCAATCGGTTCTAGCTTTACAAACTTCCTGCTAGGCCGAAATACCTCCGCGGTAGACACGCAGGCTGGAGTGGCTAGCGTGGCTGCAGCGCCCATACAGGTAAACAATCAAGCAGCGCCCCCCCCAGCGCCCCCCCCCAATCCTGCAGCTACAACAACTATGGCTGCGGCTATAGCTGCGGCTACAGCTGTGGCTACAGCTGCGGCCATAGCTGTGGCCAGTCAGGGTCTAGTAACCTCGGCGATAAGAGGCGCGGAAGAGACGGACAATAGCAGGACACGTAGGCAGGGTGAAAAAGAAGCGGCTGCGGCAGAAGAAGAGGCAGAAGAAGAAAATGGTGACGAATAATAGATGGTGGATTAGACTATGGCTTTCTCGGATCAAGGTGCCGAAGAACTAGAACGAAAACTCGAAGTTCTTAGAGATTCGGTTGCAGAGATTGTAAGGTTAGCTCAGGGTACTGACGCTCCCTCGGAGATACTCGCTGGCTCTGTAATAGGTGCTTTTTCCGAAATGGAGGCACAGCAAGCAGTGTTTTTTTTTAAGGCCTTAACGGAAATCGACAGTTCGGGTTTATTCCCAAGTGCGTTGGAAGAACTGCCGGAAAAAATTAAGTCCGACTATATATCGCAGACTTTAAGTCAAAACCCCAAAGAATACTAATTGCATGCGAACGATTAAATCCCCACGTCTTTTTCTGATGCACAAACCCTTTTTAAAAAGTGGCAATGTCGATCTAATCGTTACAATGTATCAATTTATTCCCTTTTCCAACCCGGCCGAGCCGATGAAGGATAACGAAGCCATGCCCATCGTAATGGAAGCATTGGGCGAAACTGTTTTGGACACCTTTGATTTCAAAGCTAACGGAGAGTGGCTGGCTTGGGGAGATGCTTGCGCACCAAAAGGTGAGGAAGTTGTTCAATTAACGGTGTCTGTTTCTGTAAATGATGAGGCGAAAAGTCTTTTAGTAACTGGCAATAGGATGTGGAGTAACGAAAGAGGCAAATCTATCTTTGCTTCAGAACCAGTTCCATTTGAAAGAATGCCAATCACACCAGGTAATGCTTTTGGAGGCCAGGGTTTCGAAGATAATCCAGCCGGTATTGGTTTTTGGCCTAAAAAATCGAGCCTAGATCAATACCCTCTTCCAATTTTGACGTATCCCGATGATATGATGTTGGAGCCAAAAGATCTGATACGACCGGCCTATTTTGGTCCGAGGGATGTAATGCTGCCCGAAAGGCAAAAACTGGCTGGTACATACGATAAGGCATGGGCAGAAAATTGGTTCCCTGATTTACCAGAAGACTTCGATCTGAGTTTTTATCAGTTGGCGCAAGAAGACCAGCAACTCCAGGGTTTCTTTTATGGAAACGAGACATTTCAGATAAAAAACATGCATGAAGAAAAGCCTTCTCAGGAATTCTCTCTCCCAGGGATCAGGCCTCGCGCTTTTGCGACGATTAACAGAAAAAATGCGCCTCAAACATTTGAAGAGGTGATAATGCATACGGATACTGTTTGGTTATTTCCGAATCATGAAATTGCCGTATTGATACACAGAGGAAGAATTAACGTTGAGACAATGGATCTTAAGGAAGTTGAGTCTTTATTGGGAGCATTTGAGTGGCTTAAAGATGAACCCCGAGAATCTCAGTATTATCAGGTCATTAGGAATGAGAGAACAAATTTCGATGATTTAGATAAAATGGAAGAGTCTTTTAGAAATCCGCAACAATTGTATCCGGAAAAGTGGATTGAGCCGGAGGACGCAATTTCTGAGTTAATTAGACCGCGCGAGGGAATGCTCAACAAGAGCCAAACACCTTTGATTGATGCAATGTGGGAAAAACAGAAGGCGGCATTGGAGGAGGGGCTAGCTTCTCAAGGAATGGGATCTTACGATGATATTTTAGAAGCTGGAAAAGAAGTATTAGATGATCCAGAAATCAAGGCGCTCACAGCTGAAGTCGATAAATTAAAAAGCTTCGGTCCCGCCGATGTTGCAGAAAATCTCCCTAAATCTTCAGCTAAGATTAGAGAGATGGTTGATAATATGGTGAAGAAACAAGCCGACGGAATGGAGATACACTTTCGTAAGGAGGCTCAATTTTTTGGTTACGATTACGACGATTTGGTTGCTACGGGAGCCGCTCAAGGACCAAAAAACCCAGCTGATGTTCAAAGTTTTGTTACTGCAGAATTACAGCGGATTGTGAGTGACACAGAAACTCCAGAAGAGATAAAGAAGGCGGCTCAACGAGCGCTTCCAGAGGTAAGTAAGCTTAAGCCCTATGAAGAGCCGGACGTTTTAAAAGAATTAACAAAAGGTGCTGCAGCGAAAGTGGGACACGTATCTCCCCCAGCCGATCCGGCCACGCCAGCAGCTAGCGCCGACCTTCAGGCAGAACTTGTAGCAGCGTCGAATACTGATGCGGAAGTAGAACAAAAAGATTTTCGCGGGGTAGACTTGAGCAATATAAATTTGTACGGACTAAACTTGGAACATGCTGACTTTACATCAGCTAAACTCTGCGGAACTATTTTTAGAAACTGTATCCTCGAGAAAGCTTGTTTTGCGCACGCTGATATGACCGGCGCAAAGTTATTATATTGTTCCGCAAACGAATCTAATTTCGGGCAAGCGACGCTCAACAACACCAGTTTGCTTTATTGTAAACTTCATGAGGCAAATTTTACCAATACAAAAGGTGAAAATCCAAAATTTTCTTTTTCACTTATAAAAGGAGCGCTTTTTTCAGAGACAAAGTTTACACAGCCAGAGTTTATTAATTCGGTTTTAACCAGTTCACTCGCGGTTGACAGTACACTCGCATCTGGTTGGTTTAATGGAGCTCTTTTGGAGAATTTCAGTTGTATAAATAGCGATCTGAGTGGTTCTGTTTTTTCAGACTGTACTGGCAGGAGAGTAACCTTAGTCGGTGTAAAACTGGAGGATGCGGATTTTTCGAATTGCGAGTTAACGCAGCTTTCAACTTTAAACGATGTTTGCCTGGACCGAAGTAAATTCAAAAATGCTGACTTAAGTGAAGCAAATTTTCGCGGAGCATCGTTGATTGATACAGACTTTTCCGGCGGCAAGCTCATAAAAACGGACTTTAGTGAGACCAATCTTTCAGGAGCAGTAATGGTCCGGGCTTTTGCCAGAGAAAGTCGTTTTCACAGAGCGCAGATACTGCATGCAGATTTGTCGGAAGCAGATTTTATGAATGGTAATTTCTTACTTGCGTCAATTAAAAATTGCAAAGTAGATAATGCTAACTTTTTTTCAGCTGATTTTATGAAGGCTGAGCTTGATTATGTAAATTTTGACAAAGCAAATGTTAAACGCACAAAGTTAAAAATTTAGGAAAAATATGAGCAAAAAAGAAGAGGCTTTGGCCGAACTGGCAATGACTAAAATGCTTACGAATGTGGATCTTAGTAATATTAATCTTGCGGGATTTGATTTATCAGATTGTGCATTTTCGGACGTAAACTTTTCAAACACGGATCTGTCGAACTCGAATATGACTTCATGTCAATTCATGAACTGCAATTTTTCTGGTGCCAACATGACAGGCGTAACGGCTTTATCTGCGCAGTTCTTAAAACCAAATTTCAAAGATGCCGAATTCATTGATTTGGATCTAAGAGCTGCCCAAATATTCGACTCGGAAATTGATAACGCACGGCTTAAGAGTGAGATGTTAACTTTTTGTTGTGTCCACGCGGTGGTATTCAATACCATAAAGTTAGAGGGAACTCTGCAAAGTTTTATCGCTAACGAATCACGATTTAAAAACATGGACATGAGAAATGGCAAAGTAAATCGCGCAACATTTAATCAGTGTTCATTTGAAGAGTCAGATTTATCGGAAACATATCTTGAAGAAGTAACACTCATCGACACGGATCTTTCAGGAGTAGCGCTTAATGATGTTGAAATAAACAAGGGCCTTTTTCAAAAAATAGATCTTTCCAATCGAAACTTCGAGGGTGTAACGTTTTTCGCGGTCCAACTTATAGGATGCGAATTGACCAATATTAACTTTGCCAATGCTTCATTAGAAAAATGTGGTTTTATGAAGGCTCAACTTGATGGATCTGATTTTTCAAACGTCAATGCCTTGCAAGCTAACTTTTTAGAGGCAACGCTTAAAAATGCCCGCTTTGAGGGCGCAGATATCCGACAGACGATCTGGACAGACGCAAATTTAGAAGGGGCAGACTTCACTGATTGTAATCTGGAGAGTAGTAATTTCGAAAATGCATTCTTAAAGAAGTCTAAGTTACGCAATGCAAAAATAGGCTTTGGAAATTTTGCAGGGGCTGATTTAACTGATGCTCAATTGGTAAATTGTGATTTATACATGGCCATTCTAGATCGGATCATAGACGACAATACAGATTGGTCACAGTCGAATAAAAGACGCGCGCAGAGACCTGACCATGACAAAAATGAGGCTGAGGAATGGCCGACAGCGCGGCGCTGATTAATGATCATTATGGGAAAAAACTGAGGACAAAAACATGCGGTTGAATACGGAATTTAAAGACGACAACATAGAGGGCTTAGGTAATGGCGTTCTTATGCCGACGGCGGCAGTAAAGTTTGCGTACGTCAAGGAGTTGATAGATGATAAATTCCTTCTAAAGGGGGATAATTTTAGGTTAAAAGCAATCAAGGCGCCAAGCTGTCTGATAAGTCCTAAAATTGGTGATTATGTGGCGACTATTTCCGATGCCACTGATGTTTTTGTGGTGGCGGTTCTTAGACGTTCCAATAATGAGACCGCTCTGAAGTTTGAATCTGAAGAAGAAATTGCGATTTCGGCGCCTAGTATAAGGTTGCTTGGCTCTAAAAGTCTCTCATTGTCGGGTCGTCAAGGTTTTCTTACTTGCTCAAAATTCAATTTCTTTTCGAGCAAAATAGATATTACCGCAGACGTTGCAGACACTAAAATTGGGCAATTAAGCCACTTTGGAAAATCTCTAAAAATCGCGCTAGGCGACTTTTTAATCCGCGCGGCAACCTCTATGCGGATTATTGAAGACATCGATTTTCATAGAGCTAAAGAAACAAGCATCAAGGCGGATAAATTTCTATCTTTGCAAGGGGAAATGACTTGTATAACCGCAAAAACAGATGTAAAGGTCGACGGAGAAAGAATACACATGGGGTAATAATATGGTTTTGGTAACGACTACTGGGTTAGGTATGAATATCGCTGTGCCTGACGTGTGCAACACACCCGTCGGACCAAGTTTAGTTCCCATCCCATATCCAAACTTTCACTTCGCGGCATCTTCGATACCAGGCCAATTTTCGGTGTTCACGAGTTGTGCACCCGTTTCTACAATGAGTGCGCTCGGGTTGGTCAGTCTCGGAGATAATGCCGGGATCGGATTTGGGATAATGTCTGGTATTGTAGCCTCTACAACGCGATATTTGTTAGGAAATTTCAGCACCCTTATAAATGGGATGCCAACCGTACGGCTTGGACACTCAACTATACAAAATAGTACCAATGCTTTTGGAGCAAACTCTGTTCCTGGTCAATTCCGTTTTTTCAATTTTCGTTTATAGAGCGCTCAAACGGTAGGTAAAAACTGAGAATAATTATTATTAAATCTTTACTCTAGACCAAACTGTTCTTTTAAAAACGCTCTAGTTTTCTGTATCGCGCGATCCCAGTTATTACTGATTGACTGTCGCATCAGCAAAGTATTCGGGTAGTAAGGAGCTTCTTGCGCTTTGTAGCCCCAGTGCCAGTTTGGAAAGAGGGGCAATAAGACGATAGCTTTTTTATTTAATGCGCCGGCAAGATGCGCTGACAGCAGGTCGCTAGTGACGAGTAAGTCGAGTCGATCAATCGCAGCTAATAAATCTTCGTGGTCGCGCAAACTATCACCAAGGTCAGTTACATCAAAATCGCGGAGATGCCCCTTTCTAGTATTGGATCTTGCAGGGGTCAAATTTATGAAATGTGCACCTTGCAACTCAATGACGGGTTCATATTCCTCCATTTGAAGTTGCTGGTTAGGCCCGGATAATACGCCATTTACATTCCAGCATAAACCGATATTCATTTCGTTCCGGTCAAAAACTGAGCTTTCCCAGAGACGTGCGCGCTCTTTTTCGGGCTCAATATACCGTCCATTATAGGGAAGCGACCCTTCTTTTAGCCCAAGAAGCGGAGGGATTGAATTTAAGTGCGCATGCCGAGCATCATCATCAAGCATATCCATTCGGAAATCAGTCTCAATTACGATAGTTGCGGGAAGACCTAAACAGGAAATTAGTTGGGCCATCGGTTTCGTCACTATTATTGTTATTTTGCCAACTTTTGAAATTAAACTATTAACAAGACGACTTAGCAAAATGATTTCACCTTCAGGCATTCCAATCGTATGAATTGCAAGTGCTTTAGTCCCTTTTTCACCCTTCCATTTTTTTTCGGCGGGGCAGATGGACAGTGCCTCGGTGTCAAATATCTCTGAAAAAACCTTCCATGGATCCTCGTCTCCTGTGAGAAGGTTAAGAGCTGATGTAAGTTGCTGCGCCTCCGAGTCGGAACCAGCTCGTGCAAAGGCGTCTTTTGCTTTTGCAATTTGACCACTCTCAGCAAGGGTTCTGCCGAGTGCAATGAAGCCGGGCTTAAAATTTTTTCTTTCAGAGACAGATGCAACTAAAAATGCGATAGATTCTTTTAGATTTCCTGCCTCACGATGTGCGTTTCCTATTTCATAATCTACAAGATGGGGTTCCTGCAACTTGGATCTAATGACCTTAAAACAGTCAATTGCATCCTCAAACTGTTTAAGAAGCCGAAGTGTTATGCCCTTATTGAAAAGTATTATGGGGTCATCGGGACGTGCTAACAGTGCCTTTTCCAGAAATTGAAGTGATTTCTCGTTGTCCCCGTTCTTGGAATAAATATTTGCTATATTTACACAAGCCTCAGCATGTTCGGGGTTAAGTTCTAAGGCTTTTTCGAAATGCCTTAATTGCCTCGGAGTATCGTCGGGGGTGGATTTTGAGAAAAGCACTCCAAGGTTGTAAAATGATTGAGCTTTGGTTGGCGCCAGTTCGGTTGCTTTAATCAAGTATCTTTCTGCGTCGTCAAATTTATTTTGCTCTATTAGGCACGTTCCCAAATTGTTAAGGCCGTCGATGTCTTCTGGATAGAGTCTTACGACTTTACTAAAAGAAACTTCTGAGGCCTCAGCATCTCCTATTTGCATTAGGGCAACGCCGCGGTTGGTGAGCGCGTTGATGTTTTCAGGATCATGAAGTAATATTTTACTGTAAATTGGAAGTGCGGCTAGTGGCTGTTTGGAAATAGCTGAAATTTCAGCCATACCCGTCAATGCTTCGATATTTTCTGGATCAAAGCTGAGAACTTTATCCAAGATGCTTGCGGTTTCCCTGATCCTTCCCGCTCGTTGATGTGTCCTTGCCGCAGCCAATGCCTCCTTGACTGCTTCTTCCCGCTCTATTTCGAGGCGTTCAATTTTATCTATTTCGTTGTCTGACATTCGAATTGGTTCTGGTTACAGTATCAATGTATATATCAACTTTCGAAGATAGAGTTAAACTTATGCACTACCTTTAACCAATACGAGGTAGCACAGATAACTATACAGTCATAGCGATATCACAAGAAACAGTTCAAGCATAATTAAAGTAAGCGGATATATTTGGCAATTAATGCAGTTGATTCAATCGTGTTGTTTTAGGATAGATTATTCGAGCTAAAATAAATCCAAACGTAAAAATCGTATTTTGTGTCTATTCTTGCATATTAAGTTGTCTCAAAAAAGGTACTGCCTCAGGGGTAATTTGGTATCGTTCGAAAAAGTCATCAAAAAATGCAATTATTTAACAAAATTTTACACAGTGGAGTTGTTCATGCGTGAAGATATTTTTGTGCAGTTTCTTTGGCTATGATGCATAAAGACAACTGTTCAAGTATTTTTTAAAAAGGAGTCTTTTTTCGTCGTGAAAAAAATTATTCGGCCAGATATCATGCCTGGCCGGATTAAGTTTTTACGAGA
>MDSZ01061545.1_pt1 | contig 10770 bp, 14 predicted proteins | sample 811201 | NCBI WGS metagenome assembly MDSZ01 (sample SAMN05326647, study PRJNA326480) | marine metagenome | isolation source: seawater | place: Indian Ocean: North | collected 2010
AGAAAAAGTCAACAAAAAAAAAAAAAGAATAAGAGAATAAATTGGCTTAACTCGCAGCTAAAGCAAGCGAGAATGCGCCAAAATTTCGTTCAAAATGATATTGAAGCTTGGAACTTTGTTGTTGTTAATTCTTTAAAAGGTAGCAAAATGCATCTAGAAACCTTATCAATGTTAAAAAATCACTCAAGAGAAGAGTATGATACAATTATGGAAAATACAAAAAAACTTCAAAATATTTACTCTTTTTAATAACTTTTTCTTTATTTTTTATTTGCTTTTTGATATAATATATTTTTATTAAAATGGGAATGGATAATGAAAAAAATAGTTAAAAATTTAACAAGAGTAGATAATTTTATCAACAAGCTATCAAAAAATACTTCTACAAGAACAAGCAAATGGCTAAAAAATAATTTTAAAAATTATCTTTTAAATGAATATGATAACTTTAAAATTATTGAAAAAAATAAAGAATCACAAACCATTCATATTGTTTTAAGCAAAAAACTTAAAGAAGAAGTTAATATTGTCATTGATTATCTAGAAAATTCAAAACATAATCAATTTGATTCATCACAAGTTTCTTTTGAACAAATACTTAAATTTAAAGACAAAAATATAGTTGCTGTTTTTAGTAATGATTCTTATTTATCTGATGTTGTTGATTCAAAAGAAATTAAAGAATTAAAATCAGAATTCAAATTTTCTTTATATAACAATATCAAAGTCTGGAAATTAGTTGATAAATTTGATCATGTTTTGGCTATTATTAAATATTCTTATAATTCAGATAATTTTTTTATTGTTACAAACTCAAATAAATCTGCACAAAACTTAGTTATTGATGAAATTTGTTTTAAAGAAATACCAAGTAAATCATTGCAACATTTTTTTGAATGGAGTCAACAAAAATTTGATGTTAATTTTTATACAAATATTTTTAGTAATCCTTGTTTAAATAAAAATACTGGTTTAGAGCATCCAATTTCTATTTGGGATGAAAATGGATTATTAGAAGAAGATCTTTATATTGAAAATGATATCGAATATTTACCTAAAAACTTAACAGTGAAAGGTAATATTTATATGGAGAATTCTACTCTTTCTTTTCTTGGAAATGGATTAAAAGTTAAAGGTAATATTTATGCAGATAATTCTCAACTTGCTGTTATTGATGATACGGTTGAAGTTGACGGTAAAATTCATACAGAAGATTCATTGCTAGTTAGTTATCCTAATAGTTTAAGTAATAAAATTGTTAATCCAAAGAAACTTAGACAAATAATTAGAGAATTTTAATAAGGAAAAAATATGCAAGATAAATTTAAAAAAGTAGCTGACGAAGTTAAAAAAATTAATGACTATTACAAAGAAAATTTTTATGACAGGAATATAGAAAAAACTATTGAAAAAATGGTTGAATCAGTGATAAAATTTGCAAGAGATAATAAAGTTCCATTAAAAATTAGTGCAACAAGTATTATTGAAAATGTCAAAAACACTAGGGCTGGTGAAGAAGAAATTGAAGAATATTATGAAGATAGTGATTGTTAATTTTTAAAAGGTAAAATAAAATTGATTATTATTGGCTCAAAAGCACTTTATACAAGATTTGGTTCTGAATTCAATGAAAGAATTCAGAAATCAGACTTTGATGTTATTATGTCTTATGAAGATTTTAATGATTGGATTGAAAAATTTAATGATAATATTATTGATATGGTTCCTCGAAGTCATAATAAATACAATGTTAAAATTTTAGTTAATAATAAAAAAACTCAATTTGAAATTGAATTAGGTTTTGAAAATACTTCAAGTTTGTTTTTATTAGAAAATAAAGATATTGTGACTGATTCTATTTACACTGATCCTAATGGCACTAAATGGAATATGCTTTCATTACCTTATTTAATGTTAATGAAAAAATCTCATTTATATTTTCCTGTATATTTTGAAAAAAATATAAATGACTATCATTTTATTAAATCAAAATTAGGAGATTTTAAACTCGATAAAACAATGCAAAACTTTTTTGAGTTGAGAAAATTTGAAGCTGAAAAAAGATTTAACGAAAATCATAACACACCAAGCCTTAATATGAGCAATGAACAATTTTTTGCGGTTTCTGGTAAAGCGGCTGGTCGGGTTTATATTCATGATGATTTACATGAAGTCGTTAAACATTTTAATGTTCCTATTTATGATATGCTTAAACATGACGATAAAAAGGATTTAGCATGGTGTGAAAAAGATTTATTCAATAAACTTCCTTTTGATTATCGTGTCAAATGCGTTCAAGAAGAGGCATATGTTATTGCATTAGAAAGATATATTATTCCTCAAATTGGTGAATATGAAGATTTCTTCTGGTGTTATAAGAGAGCATTAATGCGTATTTGTACTACGTTATGTTCTGGCTTTTTTAGGCAATTTGCTTTTGAAAACTATCCTGCAATTGTTGAAGCCTATAATTCTTCTTTTGTTGATAAATTTCAGTATGCCGTTGATAATGAATTAATTCAACCTATGGAGTTATAATACTTGAATTTAAGTTTTGAATGCTTTATAATTGATTTATATTAATCAATGTAAGGCATTCAAATGTTTCCAGAAAAACCTGTTTTAAAACTTAAAGATAAAAGTTTGCAAGATTATCTTGATTCTCTCTCTAAAGATTCAGATTTTTGTGATTTAATTTATTTTAAAGAAGAAAATGTATTATCAGGATCTTTCGATCAATATTATGGACTATTTACAGCAAAAGATTTTTCTGATGATAAAACATTGAAATCTATTATTCAAGTTTGTGCTGATTATAAAAATTATTTATATTCTTCGATATATTCTTTTCCGCATCAAGTTCAAGAATACGTTAAAACCATTATTCCTGTTGATTATATTTCTTCTTATGAAATAGCTAAACACAGAGAACAAGGTTCTTTAATTAATATTAAAAATACTCAAAATTTACCAGATTGGGTTTCTTTTGAAAATTGGGAAAAATGTCAATGTTCTGCTGGAGAACTAGATCCAGAAGAACTAATTCAAGTAATTCAATATATTCATACATTAAAAAATTCAGATGAAATTTTTGAAAAATATTACGATAAAGTTAAAAAACAATATCAATCCTTTATTAATGAATCTAACGAAATTACTTGTATTGAAAGACCTATATCAATTTCAATATATGGTACGGATGATTGTAGCTATGGTCGTTCTGTTGAAAGTTTAAAAGATGCTAAAATGATTTATGATATTTTAAAAAACAAAGGAAAAACCGATAACTTTTATGAATTAATTAAAAAATTAGGTTTTGTTTTTACTAATTAAAAAAATTTGTATTTTTACTATATTATGATATAATTATTACAGTGACATCAAATCATTAAAGGAGACATTCTATGCAAGACAACAAACAGAATACAGTGTCTATTTATGAAGTAAAAGAATTAGATGCTAATAATCAAGTGTTAGATATTAAAACAGTTAGTGAAGCAGAACTTATCCATAATATTGTTAATCGCAATGATTTACGACAACCAGTAACAGAAGAAGATATAGTTAATTTAATCTCTGATATGAAATCAAAAGAAGAAGAACTTGGTCAACCCGTAAGTTTTTTCTTATTTAACAAACAAAATACTCAGTGTGATGTGTGTACATTCATTAAAGAAGCGCAATTACATTAAAATTTATTATTATTTACTATAAAGAACAGCAATTGCTGTTCTTTTTTTTTGATTTTAATTTTCTTATGGTATTATGTTTATTGTTAGCTTTTTTATATTATATAAGAGGAAATTATGTCAAAAAATATTGTTATTGTAGGTACTCAATGGGGTGATGAAGGTAAAGGAAAAATTGCTGATCTTTTAGCAGAGAAAGCAGATAGTATTGTTCGCTTTCAAGGTGGTAATAATGCAGGACATACACTAATTGTTGATGGTGTTAAAACTGTTCTACATTTAATACCTTCTGGTATACTTCATGAGGATAAAACTTGTTATATTGCTAATGGTGTTGTTGTTGATCCACATGCATTACTTGAAGAAATTGAAAAATTAGAAAAAACTGGACTTAAAGTATTCGATAGAATAAAAGTTTCACAGAATTGCCCTGTCATTACCCCTTTCCATATCGCTATGGATATTGCAAGAGAAAAAAGTCTTGGCGATAATAAGATTGGTACAACAAAAAAAGGTATTGCTCCTGCTTATGAAGATAAAATTGCACGTAGAGCAATTAAGATTTCTGATTTAGCTTCACCTAAAATTTTAAAACAAAAATTAACAGTCATTGCTGATCTTTACAATTTTATGTTTAAAAATTTTTATAATTCTCCAACACTAGATGTACCAAAAGTTTATGAAGAACTTTTAACTCTTGGAAATAAAATTAAACCCTTAATGACTAATACTTCACAAGAATTAAGACATAAATATAAAGATGGAAAAAACCTACTATTAGAAGGCGCACAAGGAATTTTATTAGATATTGACCACGGCACTTATCCTTTTGTTACTTCTTCTAATGTAACCGTTGGAGGTGTATCTACTGGCACTGGTTTACCACCACAGGCAATTGAAAGAGTACTTGGAATCACTAAAGCTTATACTACAAGAGTAGGAAGTGGACCTTTCCCTTCTGAATTACCAGAAGGTGATCCAATTGGTGATCATATTCAAGAAATAGGAAAAGAATTTGGGGCTACAACTGGACGTAGACGCTCTTGTGGGTGGCTTGATTTAGTTGCATTAAAATATGCTGTTGAAGTTAATGGTGTTACAGATATCTGTTTAACAAAGATGGATGTACTTGATCAATTAAAAGAAATTAAAGTTTGTGTTGCATATAAAACAAAAGAAGGTGAAATAGTTAACAACTTCCCTACTATTGCAGAAGATTTTGAAGGATTAGAACCTATTTATGAAACTCTTGAAGGGTGGAATAGTATTACATTCGGAATTCAAAAATATACAGAATTACCACTTAAAGCACTTGATTACATTACTTATATAGAAAACTTTATAGGTGTTAAAATCACTATTATTTCAACTGGTGCTGACCGTAAACACACTATTGTTCTTAAAGATTTTTTTGATTAAATATTAATAATTACTTTAATAAAAAAAAGTCCTTAAAGGACTTTTTTTATTAAAAATCTTTAAAATTTCTACCTAATAATTTTGCTTTATTATCTTCAAAATAATTTTCTAAAACAATATAATCCGCAGTACCTTTTAAACTTTTCATTTTTTTTAAATAAGTATTTAAATCTGAATAAGATAATGTTTCTTTATTATTTACAAGATAATCACTAATTTTAATTTTTATATCTTCACTTATATTTTCATTTACTAAATTTTTGATAATAAATTCAATATTTACATTTGTTAACAAATTATCAAAATAATCTATAAAAAAATCAGAAAATAAATGTATTTTTTCTTTTTTTGCTATTTTATTTGCATCTTTAAGATACTCATTTTTTATTTTTTTTGTTCTATATATCAGTGCTGAAGATACAATTAATAAACCTATAACACTCCCCCAAACAGTCATATCTGTAAATATACTGGTTAATATCATTGTTATCATTATTGCTATATTGAAAAATAAAGCTTGCTTCATTAAAACACAAGACATAGCATCTGATAATTTACCATTCGCGTCTTCTTCTTTTGATATTCTAATTAAAAAATCTTCAATTTCATTTAATGTCATATTTAAACCATATTAAATTTTATATTATAATATATTTTACCATTTTAATATTTTTACTTCAATTGATTTATTCTATTTTTTTTAACTATAATAAGAAAATTTGAGGATTAAATATTAATTATGATAAATATACTTATTTAAAATATATAAAATTAATTAATTTTTAAAATCTTCTTATTTTTTCTACTTTATAAAATTCATCAAGTAATGATTTTTTATCAATTTTTGTATTTTTTATTGAATTACTATCCAATATACAACCTAAATTATTATCAAGCATATACTTAGTTAATATTTCTGATACTTCACCTGATTCCTCAATATATCCAAGTATTGTTTCATCTAATTCTTCGATATAACCAATTTCATCAGAATCTTTTAAATATTCTTGAAATTTTTTATCTAATAAAATTTCTTTATAATCAATACCTATTTCATCTTTATAAGTTTCAAAATCATTATAAGTTTCATCTGGATTTTCAACTAAAATATAATCTAACTTTTCAATGTTATCTTCTATATCTTTAATAATATTAAAAGCTTTATCTTCGACAGGAGTAACAGTATCATTTAGCATATCTGCTAAACCTTGTATCATTGTTTTATGTGATACAAATAACCCTTTTTCATAACCTTCTTTTAATAATAATAAAAATTCTTCTATAAATTCCTTCTTTATAATCATTTTTGTGCCAAACCTTTCTTCTGAAAAGAAATTTGATCTTATATACATAATTAAAAATAATTTTAAAAATTCCATATCTAAAATTTCGGATAATTTTAGAATAGTTGCATAATAAATTTGTCTATCATTTCTTCCACATGATAAAAGCAAACTAAATATTTTTTGTTCTGGATCTTTATCCGTACAATAACTTTTATAGGGTTCTAATCTTTTTTCGGCTAATATCTTATTATAAGTATTAACAAGATATGAATAAGCTTCTTCTTTATCTTCAAATTTTTTGGATAATTCATTAATAACTAAATCTTTACAATAACTATCAAAATAAAGAGCTATCTCATGATAGTCCATTCCATTTCCACCTATTAATAATTTCATATAATAACCTTATTTTAAAACTTTTTTATATTTTAACATTTTTCTTTTTAAGATTCAATTTTTATTATTTTATTTTTCAAGGTATAATGTAATTAACAAATAAAATTAAAAGGAATTACTATGGAACATGATTTAGAAGAATTATTTACATTTGCACAAAATCAAATGATGGGATTTGAAGTTGTTGATAATGAAGAATCAAAAAGTTTTTACTTAAATAACGAATTTATTGGTGGTTGGGCTGGAGATACTAGAGAGTTCTTTTTTGAAAATAATGATGAGTTTCAATTTTTAAAAGAATCTTACGAAGCAAGGCGTAGAATGGAACAGTCAAAAAAGCAAAGAGAATATGCTAAGAAAACTAAATATATAGATATTAGGATTAGACAAAGAGATATTGAGATAGATGGTAAAACTATTAATCAACTTGGTGATATATATACTAGTAAATCATTAGGCTATTTAGACGGACCTGAAGATTTGGTATATGATTTGTCATACAATAACAATATACAAAACTTACAACAAGTGGTTAATGCTATCAATGAAGCAAAAGATGAATTTATGGATTTTCCTAAAAATGCGGTTTTTCGTATCGAAGGTGAAAACTTTGCAGAACTTAATTCAGAAGGTGATTATGTTATTAACAAAGATTTCTCTAATGAATTAATGCAAAAATACGAAGGTAAAAAAGTATTAGACATTTCTATAAATAAAAATCATCTTAATAAATATACAACATACGTTAAATTTGGAAATCATGATATTGCTTTTATAGGTGAACAATTTAATGCCACTAAACCAAAAGCTTTTGATAATGAACAAGAAGCAAAACAAGCAATTATTGATTACATAAAAAATGACTATGTTATTGATGATAAAAATATTGCATTATTTATTAATAAAAAAGAAGTTGATTTAAGTAATAAACAAACGAAAAAATTCAAACCAAGGTAATATATGTCAGAAATTAAAGCGTTTATCAATAATAAAAGATTTCAATATCATGTTGTAAAAGAAGAGGATTACTTTGATTTTATAATAGAACATGATATTGAATTAGAAAAACAATCATTATCTGATAGATACAGAGATCATGTCTTTGTTACCGATGGTGATAAAGCTATTGCTTATACCTGTCTTATGAAAGATTATGATTTTCCAACAGATAAAACTTCTGATGCTATAACTATGGCTACAATCTATGTTAATTCTAATTATCGTAATCAAGGTATTTCTAAAAAACTTATTGAAGAATCCCTTAATCATATTAAAAATGAAAATAAAATATTGTTAAGAACAAAACCTTCTACTGATGGTGAAAAATACTCTTATAATAGAATAACGCAAATCTCTACTGATTTAAATTTACCTACTATTCCACATAATTTAACATTTATTTATAGATCATTAGATAATAATGGTTTTTTTAAAAATAAAAATATTAATTCTAAAATAGCATTATTCGAAAAAACTTGTAATGAATTATTACAACATCCTGACTCTCTTAAAGAAGGAATTAAAGATATTAAAGACATTGATGATTTTTCAGAAGATACATTAAATAAAATTCTAAAAAATAAAAAACAAAAAAACAAACCTTATTAATCAATTATTTATTTTAATTATTTTTTAAAAAAAAATATATATTTTTGTTGACTTTAAAATTTTATTTTATTATTATATACACCTCTTAACGAAGCAGATAAAGGTTTTATAATGTCTTATACAAATGAACAACTAGAACTTAAAGCACACATTGAAAAACAAAATGAAGCCTTTACTGCTGAATGTAAGGCTCGTGGGGCTACTTTTTGGACTACTAGTGTTACTGATCTTGATTTTTGGGCTGATATTGAAGTAACTACTATTGCTGAATATGAACATCATCAAGCTATGTCAACTCATTACGACTTTTTCAAAGAATTGAATGGTTTTCGTCCTCGTTTCATGGATTATAAATCTATGACCGTAGAACAGATCAATGCTGAAATTGATTTGCTTCATAAACAAGCAGAAGCGGAAGCCGAATATGAAAGACATCTTATTGAAGCTGAAAAGGCAGAGCAACAACGCTGGAAAGAAGCTAATGCCTATAAACCAAATCTTGCTTTTGAAGGTTTAAGTAAGCTTTTAGCTAGTTAGACAATAAATCAAATCTTCTTTATGAAGGTTTTTTTATTTTTTAAAATGATTCATTAAAAACTGAACGTGTACTGTTGCAAAGAGTATTCATATAAGCACCTTGATTGTATATACTCATATATATATCACCAATATATTCATAAGGCTCTAAATAGTAATATTTATAGCTATCATCTTCTAATTGTATTCTAACTTTACAATAATCATTACTTGTATTTTTTATTCTCATAAATCCTTCACCTGCATAAACACCACTTGTCCATTTTATATCACCAACATAAGTAGTATCGCTTTGATCTGGATAGTGAACTGTATAACCATTCGTTTGAGCCATTGCGTCATTCCACGCTCTTAAATCACCTGAAGAACAACCAGCTATCGAAGTTAAAGATATAATCAATAGTCCTAATGTTTTTATTTTTTTCATATCATTCTATATTTATTTATATTATTTATAGTATAAAATATATTCATATTGTAAAGAAAAATTTAAATTTAAATTAAAAAAAATATGAAATATATCTATTTATAATCTATGAAAGATTTGAAATGGATTTAAAATTTTGGTTTTATTTTTGGATTTGTATTTTTATTAATTAATTTTTTTAATTCTTCTTTTAATTTATTGTCTACTCTTGTTGCTAATCTATGATCATAAATAGCTATTTGATTTGAAAACTTCGCACAAGGATAACCTAATTCTTTTATTAAATTTGGTGAATACTCATTCATTAATGTCATTAATTGCTGACTATTTGCTAAACTTAAATCAGCATTCTCTCTCCAAGCAACAACAATGTCATCTAAATCTATTTTATCAAATAAACTTGGATCATATTTTTCAATTTCATAATCATCAAGTATTCTTGCTTTGGCATAATCATTATAAGCGTCTTTTGTTTGTTCTTTTAACTCTTTATATCTATTTAAGCCTTCTTTATTATTTTTTAAAATTTCTATTTTCGGTTTTCCAAAATGAGATATTCTATTTTCTGGTATTATTTTTATTAATTCTTCTTCAATATGTTTTCTTTGTTTTTCGCTTAAATTATCCCAATCAAATATATTGGTTATATCAACTTCAAACTCCATTACATATTTTCCATAAGTTTTGGCTAATTCAATATCAGGTGTTAAATAGTGACCAAGCCCTAATGAGGTTATTCTTTCGCCTACTTTTGAAGGATCGAATTCATTAAATTCTTTTGGTGAACCGTGATATAATATTCTTTTCATATTATAATTTTATCATATTTATGTTAAAATAAAATAAAAAAGGATTAATTATGAATAATATAATGAATTAATTAGAACAAAAATTAATTTCAATGTCTGAAAATGATTATGGTTATTCTTTATATTCAGATGATAATGGTAATGAAACACCATTAGAATTAGATCCTTATGCTGAAAAAATACTTAAAGAAGGTCAATTATTTAAACCTGAAAAAATGTTTTGTTTGGATATGCCACTTGGAAAATGCCATCAAAATGTAGCCAATGTTTTTGCTAATAATGAACAAGAAGAAGGTGATAAATTATATACAGGTTATACACAACAATATCAAGGTGGAGGTTGGATGCAACACTCTTGGATTGTTGATAAAGACGGTTTGATTGTAGAATCTACAAATAGTGATACTTATCCTCAATATTTTGGTATTGAACATAAATCAGGCGCATTCTCAAATGCTTTAGCTTTGAGTCAAGCCTGACTGTTGACTTTTCTTTTGTCTCCTTTATAATAGAATCTAACTATTTTGGAGACTTTCATTTTGGCAACACTTGGAAGATAAAATTAAATAGAATAAATGATATAAAAGAGGAAAAGTTCT
>MDSZ01102213.1_pt1 | contig 10770 bp, 9 predicted proteins | sample 811201 | NCBI WGS metagenome assembly MDSZ01 (sample SAMN05326647, study PRJNA326480) | marine metagenome | isolation source: seawater | place: Indian Ocean: North | collected 2010
AATAATTTTTTAAACCAATTAGTTATTTAATACTATATATAAATTTAATGTAAAAGCTAATGATAACCATGCGAGATAAGGGATTAATAAAAATGCTGCAAATTTATTAATTTTATTAAATTGTTCGTAAGTTAAATAAGTAAATAAATAGGTAGCCATTAAATCTAATAAGGCTAATTGAGGCATTTTGTATTGAAAAAATAGAGGAGTCCACATTAGATTAAAAAACAATTGTATAAAAAAATAAACTAATTCTTTACAAAAAGGAAAACATTTTTTGTTAGTCCATACTAAAAAAAGAGATAATGTCATAAAAGCATATAAGATAGACCATACTACTCCAAAAACCCAACTGGGTGGTGTCCATGGGGCTTTATTTAAATTATCGTACCATTTATCCATAATATATAATTGTAAGATAATAAATTATGGGTTTGATATAGTAAAATAACTACGTATATTTCGTTGTTCGATACATTTTGAAATATATTTATCAAATAATAGTTCTTTAACTAATTTATTTTTGACTTGTTCTATTTTTTTAGAAGCTTTATCAGGTTCCATCGTATTTCTGTAACTATCGAGCTCTTTATTAAATCGTCTTTGTTTCAAAGGTTTTTCAGCGAATGAAGGTAATTTGTCTAATACAAGAGCGTAAATTTGTTGAACTGGCTTCATAATTTGATTTGTAATATAATGAGAATAATCAAGAGTTAAATTGTTTTCCTTAATAAAAGTGGGTGTTTCAATTTTATCACCTTGAAGACAATTTTTATCTTTATTTACAAAGTAAGCAAATGGAATTCTATCACCAGGTCCAGGTCTATTACCAGCGTCTCTTTCACCCATTCTATCAGCGAGAACTTTATGTGCGATCTGCAAGGGATTTTTATAATTTCCTCTGAGGGATTTAGTAATAATTAATTTTTCAATAGGTATTTTTCCATCAACAATAGTTTGTAGCATAGTTTTTAAGAAATCAATAGATTTTGTAATACTTTGTTCTTTCATAAGAATATCAATAATACCTCCATAAACATCTTTTACAATAGGTGCATTATCGCGACGTTTAAGAACAATACCCATAGATTTTCTTTTACATTTTTCAGGGTCTAATTCATAAAGCATACCAACATATCTTTTTTTAGAAAGAAGACAAAATGGCATGAATGTTTTTTCATATTCAAGGTCGTGTGGTTTTTTAAGAAATTTAGTGGCAATTTCCCCGGCTTCTTGTGCGAGCTCAATGGTTAATTCCAAAGCTTTTTTATTTTTAATAGGTGTTCCATCAAGTTCTTCAAAATAGAAACAGAAGAATACGGAATCAGTATCTCCATAAATATATTTAGCTTTACTGCGTACTTTACCATATTTTTTAGATATACAAATGGTATCTCCATATACTTCTTCAATAATACGTTGTGCGTAAATGAGAAGTTTCCGTCCAGTAGCAGTTGTAGAAGCAGCAACATCTTTTTCATAAAAACTACTTGTTTTAGCACCAGTTCCTCCATATAAGGAGTTAGCGGTAAGTTTGATAGATAACTGACGTTTGTCTAAAATGTTTTTCATGAAGGGGTCTTTTTCTTTAGCAGCTTGTTTTTTAGTAGCTTTTCTGGAGGCAAGCAATTCTTCAAGAACTGAAGGCATAACAGCCTTTCCATTAGGGTACTGGGCGAATCTACATATTTTGTATCCTTTTTTAACTTTTGTAGCGGCTGCTGAAGGCGTTTTTCTAACGTATTTAAATGTGTCATAAGTCACATCAACGTATTTGTATCCATCAAGGTTATCATAAATATATTCACCTTCATCATTCGTTTCTCCAGTTTCTTCAATAATTTTATTTTCTAGATTGTATTCTTTAGTCCATACTTTGCTTGAATGACAAAGATTTTCGCTAATCATAGATGATGGATAAAGAGAACTATAATCTACACAAGCTACAGGATCATCCATATATAAATTACATTTAGGTTCGAGAACAATGGCTCCTTCATATCCATCATCATTAGATTTTTTTTGAATAGTAGGCATAAGTGTATTTTTTTCCATACATTTTTTTGAAATGAAACTTGTAAGTTTAATTCCTTGTCCTCTAAGAACTAAAAAGCTAATAGGAACACTACATATTTTAGCCATTTCAATAAATCCAGTCATAATATCTATTTTTTTAAATAATTCATGAACTAGGTTACAATCCTGAATACAATATTTTGCAACAACCGCGCGATCATCATCACTTCCTTTAGATAATCTGAAAATATCTTTTGGTCCTACATCATCCTTAGCTAAACACCATTTTAAATATTTATTGCTATCAGGAGTTTCGAGACCTTCAATGTGGAATACATTATTTTCTTTATCCAAAAATACTATTTTGAATTTTGCTCCATCTTTATAGTATTCTGAACTATGTCCTGATTCTTCAATATGAATATATGAATTTAATTCAAGTCCTACAGTATTTTGGGTTTCAATGATTGTTTCATTAGAAGAATAATTTAAATCTACTTTTTTAATGCTTCCGCTAATGAAATAACCCGATACATAATCTAGTTTGTATGAATCCAAATTAAAATCACGCCTGAAATAATTATATAGATCTACTTGAACTATTCCAGGAATATCTATATATTTAAGATCGTGTTGTCCGCTAGCTAAAACAATACTAGATTCTTTTATTTCGCATAGTTTATCGTTTATATAAGACATATTTAAAAATTTATTATCGCAATTATTTTCACTAGCTCTATCAACCATAAACGGGTAATCAAAACCAAATATGTTATATCCCAAAATAAATTGAGGACATTCTTGTCTAATAATATTAGTCCAAGCCAGTAGTGCCTTTTCTTCAGTTTCACAACTTTCGACAACACAATTATCTATTTCGGTTATTTTACTACATCCACCAAGAACAATAATATGATTAAGATATGGTTTGTCTTCTCCATATCGACGAAATGTAGAACCAATAAAAGTGACTTTATCGCCTTTTACACGAGGTAGATATTTTTTAAAAATTGCTAACAACATTGATGATTTTTCAGATTTTTCAATAGAATTTGAAAGCATATATTCACATATACACATATCCTTTATTATAGTGCTTTTTTTTTTGTTTACATTATCATTAATAGTATCATACTCATCATCAATAACATAATTACATAAAATATTTAATTTACTAGAATTTTCTATTGTTTTATTTATGCTATCATCTATTTTAAATTTGAAAATATTATTAATCAATGACTTTATATTATCTAATTTAGGATTTGTTATAGGATAAATGGTATCTATATATTTTAATTCATCATATCCAAATGCAGTTAATATTGCTCTACTTATTAGTGTTTTTATATCTTCAACTCTTTTATATGTACCTTTTTCGTATAGGTCAATAATATTCGAGACTAATTTTTCATAACTTTTAATTGGTAGAGGAAAATCACCATGACTACTATCAGCCTCAATATCAAAACTACATATCTTATAAGGAACCTGGGTTTCTTTTTGTAAAGGGATAATTTTTTTATATGAAATAACCAATTCATAATCACAAGTAGTTGTTCTAAGATGTTTTTTAGTATATTTTTTAGGTAATGATATCCATCCAGAAGGACTAATATTTCTAACGTGAAAGAATTTAAGTAATGGAGGGATATCAGATTCATATAATTCAAGAAAGCTTCCTTGATAATAATATCCTTCTGGTTTTAGTATTTTTTCCTTATTTTTTTTTAAATTATACCATATTTTTCTAACACGATAAAAGGTCATCATATTAATAAATTTAATTTCAATAAAACTATGTTCTTTATTACCATCAAATCCGTATAATTTTTTCTTTTTAACGATTTTTATATCAGTAATATCATCCTCTTTAAGATTAAGATTATCCTCTAGATGGTTTTTAAATTTCTTAACCTGATTTTTTTCCCATTTTTCAGGGATTTTAATATAGAAGAAAGGAGTAAAATCCTTAACCCATATAGAATAGGTTTGACCTTTTTCGTTAATACCAAAAAGTTGAATACAAAAATTTGTGGATGATTGTTCATCTGAGTCAGAACCTGAATCTATTTTAGCATCATCAAACTTAAAATCGTATAATTTGCAAGTGTATTCCATTATTGAATATAATTATTATTCTTTAATTATATTCAATTTTTAATTTATAAAATTCTTCTTGTTTTTCTTTTACGTTCTGTTTTTTTGATATTTTTTCCACCCCATTTTTTTCGTGTTTTTATATTAAATTTTTGTTTATCTTCATCATCTACTAATTTTAATAATTCATCATGTATAGAATCGGGTAAAATTTCTGAACCGTTGTTGTTAATTTTGTATGTAAATGGATTAGGGGTAGGATTCATATATAATAATCCAGCGGGTATAGCCATATCATTGAACAAGTTATTTATTTTATCATTACCACCACCAGATTGGTCTTGATTTACATTTTTTTTAATAGAGGATAGTGCAGGTTTATTTTTATGGAGTAAAATAGAATTTACAGTATATCCGCCACTTTTAATTTTTGAATTTTCACGGTATAAGATAAAGTCTTTTTTTTTAAGGGCCATATACATTAATAAATATAAATTAATTAGAAGAAAACCGCTTAATATCCATATGTTGTTGCACGTTTCTTTTACTTTTAATATAATTAATAATTTTTTTAACTTCATTATCAGTATATAGTTCTTTTAAAGTATTTTCTAAAAATTTAAAAGTAAGAGTTTGTTGTGAATTAACATTTGCGAATCTCAATTGTCCGTCACTAATTTCAACAACAGAATTATCTAATCGATTTGTTTGGACGTATTTAATAATAGAATCTGATACTAAATTTCGTTTTTCTCTTAATTCTCTGGTCTTATTATTTAATATTTTTAATTCATTATCTAACGAGACCCAAGATTGTATATTTTTTTCAAAACTCATATTTATATTATGTTTCTATTTAAAATAACTTTATTTCTCCATAATAATACAAATATTCCTAAAATTAAAAAAAAACTTATGATAACAAATAAAAGGGATAAATAAATATACGGATATAATTCCTGTATTATTAAATCAATAAAAGGTTTCATAAATAATTTAATCTCTGTTTTAACTTCTTCTTTTTTTAAAAATTCAAAACATTTTTGATATAAAATATTAGTGGTATCCATTATTTATATAAAGTATTTTTTTTTAACATTGTTTTTTCGCAAATAGTTTGAATATTTTAAAAATTATATTTATTATTCAATAATGAATAACATAAAAAAAACGGATAGTTCTTTTGTTTTTAATAATTTAACGCTATCTCATCCTACTGGATTACAAGGAGCAGGAGGAACATATTTTACAAAACTTAATTACTCAGGTGAACCGGTATATGTTCAGAGCACAAAATGTTTAACAAAGCAAGGAATTGTAGTAACTGAAAAGAAGGCTTATTGTGATTTAATGTTTACAAATGAGGATGAAAAAATAATTAAATGGTTTGAAGATTTAGAAAAAAACATATGTAATTTAATTTACAATAAAAGGAAATCTTGGTTTGACAATGACTTAGATTTAGAAGATATAGAAAATCATTTTACATCACCTATAAGAGTATATAAAAGTGGTAAATTTTATTTAGTAAGAGTCAATATATTATACAACAAGCGTATTTCAGAGGCACTATTATCGTGTTATAATAAAAAAGGTGAAAAAGTAGATGCAGATGAAATAAAAGAGAATGTAAAAATTATACCTTTATTAGAAATTCAAGGTGTAAAATTTTCATCTAGATCTTTTCAATTAGAAATGGTTTTAAAGCAAGTTATGATAATGGAAGAAGAAAGTAACTTCAATAGTTGTTTAATAAATATAGACACTGATATAGTGGAAAATAATAATAATAACACTATTGATAAAGATCTTTTAGTAGATGGGTCAGATAATTTAGTAGATGGGTCAGATAATAATTTAGTAGATGGGTCAGATAATTTAGTAGATGTGTCAGATAATAGTTTAGTAGATGGATCAGATAATAATTTAGTAGATGGGTCAGATAATTTAGTAGATGTATCACAAAATAATTTAATAGATGGATCAAATAATGAATTAAGTTTAGAGAAAACAGATGATGATGAATTAGATATAAATGATGATGAAAATTCTATCGATAATATTACTTTAAGTGATGATGATGAAGAAGGTGTTATAAAAGATACAACTGAAGTAAAAAATGATAATCTTATTAGAGATGATAGCAACGATAGTGACCGTAGTGATAGTGAATATGATAGCGAGGATAATGATGAAAGTAATTACAAATATAATAAAAATGATGAATATTTAGAAGAAGTTCAATTAGATTTAGATGAATTAGATAATGCAGACTTTAAAATAAAAAATCCGCAAGATGTTTATTTTGAAATATGGAAGCAATCACGAGACAAAGCAAAAAAACTTAAACGTCAAGCATTAGAAGCATATTTAGAATCTAAAAAGATAAAATCAAATTATATGATTGAAGATATTGATAATAGTGATGATGAATTGGATGATTTTATTGACAAATTTGTAAAATGATAATTATTAATTTTAAAAATTTTTTATCATACATTTTATATAATGAAGACAATCCTATCGTCTCTACAGAATTTTTTCGGAAATGGTAAAAATTTTGGACCAATGACTTTTTTGCTAATTATATTATTTGTGGCATTACTAGGAAGTTATTCTAACGGTTTTAATAACATAACGGACACAATGGGTGGAAGATTGAGTAAAGATGAATCTAATGAAAATGTAAATGTAAAGGATAATGCGGGAGGTGTTATGCCTTCACAACCTTTAGGCGAAAACAGTGATTATGCATCGGTTTCAGGTATGAAGGGAACCACATGCAGTACTCCTGACTGTAATAAAAAAGCAATGGAGAATCCAGAATCTCTATTACCAAATGATGCTAACAGTGCATGGGCTAAGATTAATCCTACAGGACAAGGCAGTCTTTCCAATGTAAATCTATTGAATGCTGGATACCATATCGGAGGACAGTCTCAGAGTATGAGAAATTCTAATCTTCAATTGCGTTCAGAGCCAGCAAATCCTCGTGGAAATACTGGTCCTTGGTTACAATCTACTATTGAAAGCGACACTATGAGAAAAACTCTTGAAATAGGCTCATAAATTTTTAAAATAATAATTTCTAATATTAATAATAATGGATTACCTATCATTAATATTAATAGGATTAGTTTTTTTAATATTACTTAAGTTTTATGAAGAATCTGATTATTTGCAACTAAAATGTATTATATCAAAAGAAGATGGAAATACTTATTGTGTGCGAGAAAGATCAAAATTGGAAATGGCAGCAAACTTATTAGCAAGAACTACAAAAAAATTAAACGAAGTAGTGTATCATATGAAGAAAAATTTACCAGACAACAAAATTACAAAATTATTAGAAGAGAGATATAACCCAAAAAAGATTCAGGAAACTCTTCCTACAAGCGAACACACTGCTTACAGTGAAAACAAAGGAGAAAAATTAGCATTTTGTTTAGATAAAAATAAAGATGGAAGTGGTAAATTAATAGATGAAAATACATTAATGTTTGTAGCATTACATGAATTAGCACATATAGGAACAGAAAAGGTAGGTCATACCGATGAATATTGGCAAAATTTTAAGTTTTTAATAGAACAAGCAAAGGAAATTGGTGTATATGATCCAGTTGATTATGCGAATAATCCAAAAAAATATTGTGGAATGTCTATAACTGATAATCCATATTTTGATTTATAAAAGTGAGTATACCATAAAATTTAAAATAGTATCAGATTCTTTTGTTGCGGAATTAGAAATTAATTTATATTTTTCATCTAATTCTGGAAAAAAAGAATCACAATTGTAGTCCTTATTTATCTTTGTAATATATATTTCTTTAATTAAATTATTACTTTCAAGAAATTGTTTGTAAATAGATTCACCACCTATAACCCATACATCGTGAAAATCTTTTTCTTTACAAAAACTTATAATGGATGATATATTATCAAAAAAAACAATGTTATCTTCTGTTTTAGGTGATTTGGTAGTAGATAATATGATATTATGACGTTTAGGTAATACACGCCCAATACTTTCAAATGTTTTTCTTCCCATAATAATTGCATTTTTATCATTTCCACGTGTTATTCTAGAAAAATATTTCATATCACACGAAAACGACCAAGGTAGTTTATTTTTATCCCCGATACCTCGATTATTACACATAGCAACTATAAGTTTAAAGTGCATATATATATATAAAATATAATACTAGTTTTATATATATATGAAAAACATTTTCAAGGTACATATTTTAAAGGGTGAAGAAACAAAAGAAATACACGTTTTTTATAAAAGTAGTATTTTAAATTTATTTAGACAATCACCTGACGCTGTTGAAATAAAAGAAATATTTTCACAAGATGAAATAGACTTTATTATAAAAAAAAAAATAACTGTAAAATTTCATGATAGTATTATTAGAAACGATGATTCTATAGATATTATAAAAAAAAAAATAGTAGTTGCATTAGAAAATACTGTTTCAATAGATGAAATGTATTTATTTTCTATTTTTAATGAAAATTCTAGTGCTATAGAAATATATAATGAACTAACAGATAATGATAAATTAGAATTGACACAAACACGTCTTTTTAATCATTTATTAAATATTTATGATGTAAATCTAGATTCTTTAGAAAAAAAAGAAATATATGATTATAGTGATTTAAAATCTTTAAATTTAGATGAAAACAAATTAATTAAAAAATCCTTGGTTAATAAATTTGTCACAAGCACAAGTAAATATTTATTTACAGTTAATCCTTATGATAACATTGAATACGATGAAGGATTTATAAAATTCTCTGAAGATATGTTATCTACATTAAATAAAAATGTTATTCTTGATTTCGGAGAGATAGAAAATAATATTATTTATTTAGTTTTGGCACAAGATTTATTGGAATCAATTAAAGATCGTACCACAGAATATGTAAATTCAACGATAAAATTATATTACCCTTTTTTATTTAATAAGGGTGTATCTACATTAAATGAATTACTAGATAATAAAATAAAATTAATAGATGATACAAAAAAAACAATAACAAATTCATTTATTAAAAATGTTAAAATAATAGATTTGGTAAATGAAATAAATGATGATGAAGGTTCAATTGTTAATTACAATAAAGAAGGTGTAAAATTAATAGAATTAACTATGTATCAAAATAATACATTTTCAATACCTATTGATTCTATATTTAAAATACTAAATACAAATGATTCGTTACCTTTTACAAAATTAACAATGAATAATAAAGATGATAAATTATTACGTCTATATGCTCCAAATACAGCAATTTCAGGTAATAAAGTACCATATTTAAATAAAACAGCTATTGGAAGACTAGTATCAAAAATAATAAAAGAAAACAGTATTGGTATATATATAGTATTTGAAGAAGGAAATTGTATAATAGAAATATTTTCAAATAGTAAAATAAATTTAAATTTAACATTAGATAACTCAGTATCTATAACAGAAATAAATGAATTAATAAAAAAACACTGTAACCCGATATTATTATTAATAAAGCAATTTTTGGAAACAATTGGATTATCTTTACAATTGTTTGAAACTATATATTCAAATAATATAGATTTAGTTAATATAGAATATACCTATTCAACGAGTATTTCTCTTAATATCGATATTAATAATATTATAAAATGTATTTCTTGTATTTTTAACGTAATGGAAGATAAATTATCGAAAGGTATTGAAATGCGTTGTAAAAGAGTTTCAAATTATGATGAAATGACAGCACAAGATGCGTTCATAATAGAATTATTTAACAAAGGTGTAATAATGCAGAATATAGAATCAGCTATGATAGATTCATTTGGAATAGATCCAACCAAAGCTCGAGAGATTATATTAGCAAAAATAGCAGATTTTCAAATGGAGAGAAATGGGGGAAAAAAACAATTAAGAATTAAAAATAATCCTGGTATTTATGTAAATATAATCCAAGAAAGGTTTTCTAATAATATTAACATTAATTTATCTAATATAACTAATTTAAAATATATTGAAATTATTAAGAAATATATAAATTTTATAATCTGTGTATCTCAAAATATAAATCTAGAAAAATATGAATCTAAAATTAATGAATTATGTAAAGGAAAAAAACTAAAAGAAGACAAAGTGAAAGAAATTGTAGCAGTAACAGAAAAGAAATTTACCGAAACAGCTCCATTTTCTAGTAAAAATCTAGATTTAAATTATAATATAGATGATGAAGAGGAAGACGATGATGAACTTTTAGATTTTTTTATTGGAAATGATGATGACGAGGAAGAAGAAGAAAACGAAAAAAGTGAAAGTATTTCATTAATAGGAGGATCAAATGAGAATAATGATGACGATGACGATGACGATGACGATTTTAAGGTGGGTGATAGCATAGGCAGTATGAATGATGATGATAAAGATGAAGATGAAGATGACGATGAAGATGACGATGACGATTTTAAGGTGGGTGATAGTATAGGTAGTATGAATGATGATAATGATAATGTATCATTAGAAGTTGATGAAAAATCATTGGAGGATGAAAATCCAGTAGAAGAAAAACCAGTAGAAGAAAAACCAGAAGAAATAGATGTAGAGGAGAAAAATCCAGTAGAAGAAAAACCGGTAGAAA
>MDSZ01076903.1_pt1 | contig 10769 bp, 8 predicted proteins | sample 811201 | NCBI WGS metagenome assembly MDSZ01 (sample SAMN05326647, study PRJNA326480) | marine metagenome | isolation source: seawater | place: Indian Ocean: North | collected 2010
AATATGGGGATGATGCACAGTTCTTCGATCTCAATGAATCAAATGGTATTCTTACATTCCTCTCTCCAAGGGACTATGAAAATGCAGAGGATAATAATTCAGACAATGTCTACGAACTTACCGTTTCCGTGTCCGACGGCCATGAATCGGCAATAATCAATCTATATGTGGAAGTTCGAGATATTGATGATACTGCTCCGGTGATCACCCTAACTGGAGATGACAATATTACCCATGAGGCAGGCAAACTTTATACAGATGCCGGGGCAACATGGAAGGATTCCGTGGATGGGAATGGTATTGCCGATGCCAATGGTACCGTAGATTACGAAGTTCCCGGAACCTATCACATCACATATACCTATACCGACAACAGTGGTAATTTTGCTCATAAAGTAATCCGAACCATACATGTGGTAGACAGTAGCTCACCAATCATAACCCTGATTGGGGATGCAAATATTACCATCTCCACAGGTATGGAATTTATTGATCCCGGTGCGGTTTGGACTGATTTTGTTGATGGGGAAGGTCAGGCTGAAATCTCTGGGCATGTCGATCAACATACACCTGGGATTTACAGGATTGAATACAATTACAAAGATTCCAGTGGGAATAATGCCCAACCGGTTGTTCGTACGGTTCATGTGATACAAGAAAACCGGGCACCTGAGTCCATCACCCTTTCCCAAACATTCATTGCTGAAAACCTGCCCAAGCGCACCTTGGTTGGGTACTTTGATGCATTTGATCCAGACGATAATCAGACCCTGACATATCGCTTGCTTAGCTCAGGTCCACAAACAGATAATGGTACTGCAGAGCACAATTCCTCCCAGTTAACCGACCTGCCTTTTATCCTTGAAGAGAATGGTACTTTATTCACCACCAGGATACTTGACTACGAATCTGATCCACAATTCTTTGAACTGCAGGTACTCGTAGAAGACCAGAAGGGAGCAAGCCTCACTCAATTCTTTGTGGTCGAGTTAATCAATGTCATAGAAGACAAGGACGGCGATGGCACAGAGGATGCCTATGATGAGGATCGCGATGGAGATGGAATCTCAAATAGCAATGAAATCCTTGCCGGTACGGACCCTGACAATCCGTACTCCCGTACAAACAAGCCAATTGTTAATACGCTTGATGGGCAAATTGATGCCAATGGTTCCATTTACCTGTCAGGAAATGTACTGTCCAATGGACTTGGTAAAATTGACGATTTTGGTTTTGTCATATCGTCGAGTCCTTCATTAAACAGATCCGAATCGACCGTATATTGGGTAAGAGGAGTGGGAGCCCCAAATCGATTTACCCTCAAGGTAACAGAGAGCCCATTCCTTAATGCTATGTACTTTAGATCTTGGGCAAGAAATTCCGCAGGCTATGGAATTGGCCAAGTTAAAAAGGTAATCATTCCGGAACCGCCACAATTTTGGTGGGGAGACATTACCGAAGAACTAGGTGGCTGGAAATTATCTCCCTGGTTTGGCACATTTATCTACTACCAACAGGGTTGGTTGTTTCATACACAGCTAGGATGGCTATACGCCTCATCCAATAATGAAATCAGTGTATGGTTGTGGAAAGAAGGACATGGTTGGTTATGGACCAAGGAAGATGTCTGGCCATACCTTTACAAAAACGATTCAGCCAGCTGGATTTATTTTACAACGTCTCAAAACGGAAGTCCTGTTTTTTACGATTATTTAACCTCTTCCTACAGAGGACTCGAGTAACTGATTGGAAGTTCCTCCGGGTAACCGATTCTAAAATTAATGAACACTCCAAGAGGAATTAAACCTCTTGTGCTGCTTTTCTTATTGGTATTGCCAAACTTACAGGGACAAAAGATTTCTGTGCAAAATGGCAACTGGGGAACTGCAAATGCAAAGGATATTACCTGTGTTCTGGAATCAACCAGTCAAATTTTCCTGCCCTATTTGTTATTTCTTAAAGAGAAAAAAATATCCGTTTACCCCTCGTCCATGCCAAAGATTTATTACGACCGTTCCCATAACGGTGAATATCGAATTAATCTCTCTGCAAAAGATAGAAATTGGTGCCAGTATGCCTTTCAATTTGCTCATGAACTTGCTCATTTAATATGCCGGACCAAAAGAGGTGATTCGTCCAATAATTGGTTTGAAGAAAGTTTGTGCGAGGCAGTATCCTTGTATGCATTAAATGAATTATCGAATGCATGGTCCGATTCACCTCCTTTCCCCACATGGCATTCTTATGCAGTTGAGTTTAAAAAATATCGTGCGGATCGGATCAGAAGTTCAGACTGTCCCGAGAATTTTCAAATTTCCTCGTGGTGGAAAGAAAACAAGTCATTGCTTTGCAAAAATTCAAACCTTCGAAAGCAAAATTTGTGGGTGGCAATTCAGATACTTCCAATAATTGAGGAAAGGCCAGAAGTTGCCTGGGGAGCGATGGAGTGGCTGAACCATTCAAAGAGTCATAAGACAAAGTCATTTAGAAAATATTTGTATGAATGGAAAATGGCATGTCCTGAAAAGCAACAAAAGGAATTTGTCCTCCAGGTAAGTCAAGTATTTGGCATTTTCAAATTAAGGAATTTAGACATTTGAATCCCGCCTATTCAGAAACCAAGTTCATCAGGTCTTTTGATACAACCGCGATTCCTAAACATACATTTATCCTAACTGCATATAATCCGATGGATCAAAAACTCCCGGAAAAAGAAAATCAAAAAAGAAATAAAATCCTGGAAGATTTGATTAAACGGGCTGGTGCCCTTTGTCTGCCCATAATTGGAGCTTCCAAGGATTTAATTCATCAGGAACCAAGCTTTCTAACAGATTTAAATAAAGCACAGGCAATCGAATTGGCCGAGAAGTTCAATCAACGGGCAATTTTTGAAATCAAAGAAGATTCACTGGCCATCATCTGCACTGATGAAAAAAACAGTGCAATTGTACTTGGCTCTTTCCAGGATCGCTGGATAACAACCTAACAAACAGCATAAGCAATCATCGTAACTAAGACGGGAACATAGAGGTTATCATTTAGTTGCAAATGTCCAAGTTTGACTGGAAATAATTCAAGGAGTGCGACCGAACTACCAACCACAATTGCGTGCATCCAAGATAATCCCCCACCCCATGCATCCAGAAACCCAGGCAGTCTGGGAAATACCCAGTAAGCAAGCACTAAACAAAGCACAAAACAGCCAACCGCTCCTTCCAGGGTTTTTTCCCCAATCCTGATCCGGCCAATTGATTTCCCTACGAGTGCAGCGACAGCATCCCCCAAAATAAAAAGGGTCAATGCAAGGCAGGAACATGCGGCCATGGTCTCACTTGCCGTGCTTATCCAAGCACAAAGAAAAGTGGCACCAACCACATAGGTAGCTCCTGTCAGGTGGTTTCGTTCTTCAGTCCGAAGCATCGAGCCAAAGGTAATATGGAACCATTCCCCAAAGTAAACATTTCGCTGCCTAAGAACTTCAACAAATATGGATATAAGTAACAGTACAAAAACCAGAACTGCCATGGCAGTTCGATCCAATTCAAACAGGGTTGGGGCATAAAATATGCCCAACGGCAGAATGACGACTAAGCCATGAAGTAATTTTCTGTTAACTTCTTCAGGAGCAACCTTTCTGAACATAGTCACAATCTAGCAGTCCCAAAAAGGATCAGAAAGGAAAATACACTAAGTGATTTTCCTTAGAATTCGAAGGTAGTTTGGCTTTTTGGACCTTTCGAGCCCGGTTTTTCCGGTGTTTCTTTTTTAGCTTGGTCCTCTTTGGTATTAATATCTTTTGGGGGAACTTTGACAGAAGACAGTTTCTTTTCAGAAGAAGAGGGCTTTTTATCCTCCTCTTTGCTCGAAGCAGGTTCGCTTGCTTCTTCACCAATTTCCCTGGGGGCGTTAACTACACGATCCACTTTATGGGCAGTAAGAGTACTGCCTTTGGCACCACGCCCCTGAAGGTCTAACCAGGCAAAATCAAATTCAATCACCATTTCTTTCACCCTTTTTAATTCTGGGTCAAGATGAACAAGTATACGACTGTTTTTCTTGTCGCTATCATGAACTGCAAAAAAGAAAATTCGTGATTTTGAATGTGTCTTAAACAATGGATATTCCTTTTCCCGGGTCACGCCACCAACCTTAAACTTCTTGGCATATAAACGACCACTCTTCCCGTCCCGGTAGACCATGTTGTAGACCTTGTCTTCATCGCGGCGAAAAACATTCACGCGAAGTGGGGATTTGCCCACAAACATTTTCTCGGCAATCTTCATCACCTTCATCACGCCATCTTTTCCGAATACTATAATATCATCCAGATTCGAGCATTTCTCAATCGACTCATCTTTTTTGAGACCATAGCCGGCAAAACCATCCTTTCGATTGATGTAGAGAGTTTCATTGGCCACAACCACTTGAGCGGCATTGATACGATCGAAGGGGGCAAGTGACCCATCATCTTCACGACAAATTTCAGTTTTCCTCTCCCTGCCCTTGCCGTATTTCTTTTTTAGTTCTTTGAGATAACGTACCGCGAAACGGGTTAACTGGGCAAGATGTCCCTCCACCTCATTAATTTCTTCCTCAAAACCCTTTATGATTTCGTCTGCACGGAATGAATCGTACTTAGATATTCTTTTGATTCTTATTTCAAGTAACTTTAGAATATCTTCCTGTGTAATGGCTCGGCGAAATAACTTCACATAGGGCTTAAGTCCTTTATCCACAGCTGAAATCACCCCTTCCCAGGTTTCTTCTTTTTCAATGTCCCGGTAAATTCGTTTCTCAATGAATATTTTTTCAAGGGATGAAAAGTGCCATTTTTCCTGCAACTCGCTCAAACGAATTTCCAACTCCTGTCGGAGCAGTTCCCGGGTTTGGTCGGCAGAGGACTTGATCAAATCATTAACCGACAGAAACTGAGGGTGGTTATCTTTAATCACACAGGCATTCGGAGCCAGACTGACCTCGCAATCGGTAAAGGCATAAAGGGCAGGAAGTGCTTCGGCAGAAGAAACCGTAGAAGGTAAATGAATCATAATTTCCACGAACTCCGCGGTATTATCTTCAATTTTAGAAATTTTTATCTTTCCCTTATCGTTGGCAGCGAGGACAGAATCAATCAAACTAGTGGTAGTGGTGCCAAAGGGAATTTCCACTACTTTTAGCAGATGCTTTTTTACAACTTCAATCCTTGCGCGCACCCGAATACGCCCACCTCGTGCCCCACCATTGTATGATGTGCAATCCGCAATCCCTCCCTGAGGGAAATCCGGAAGCAGATCGATTGGATTCTTGCGCAATGCATCAATCATCGAATCGATAATCTCAAGGAAATTATGGGGTAGTATCTTGGTGGATAGACCCACCGCAATACCCTCGGCTCCTTGGGCTAATAACAAAGGAAACTTGGTAGGAAATGTAACGGGTTCCTTGTTTCGGCCGTCATAAGAAGATGCCCAAGTTGTAACCTTCGGACTAAAAATTACCTCAAGGGCAAAAGGGGTTAAGCGTGCCTCGATGTACCTGGGTGCTGCCGCGGAGTCGCCAGTAAGCACATTCCCCCAATTCCCCTGTTGATCGATTAATAAGTCCTTTTGTCCGATCTGGATAATTGCATCACCAATGGAAGCATCCCCGTGGGGATGGTACTTCATCGTGTTACCTATCACATTGGCCACTTTATTGTAACGCCCATCCTCAAGCTCCTTCATCGAGTGAAGGATGCGTCGCTGTACAGGCTTTAAACCATCATCGGCATGGGGAACCGCCCGTTCGAGAATCACATAGGATGCATAGTCAAGAAACCAGTCCCCATACATGTCATCCACATAGATGGCGTCGTCATCACCCCTGCTTGGTCCCTCCAAAGCCAAGGCTTCTGGATCAAACCTACGCTTGGTAACTTCCTCCGTACTGATCTGTTCAACACTTTCTTCGGAATCATCCGTGCTATCACCAGAATCTTCATTTGAATTAATTTGATCAGCACTCATGAAAAAATCTCTCAGGCAGCGGCACTCTCAGCCACTTCTGCTTTTGTAACCCCGGTCTTCTTACTTGCTCGGGAAGAAGAATTGGAATGCTTATCTTCTTCGGTGCCATCGCCATCCTGCTCTACAAGATCATGCTCAAAACGAAGATTGCGAATGATGTACTCCTGACGGATTGGTGTATTTTTCCCCATGAAAAACTTGAGCATTTCCTTAATCGATTCATGGGCATCTATCTTGACTGGATCCAAACGGACATCATCCCCAATGAAATGTTTAAATTCATCAGGTGAAATTTCTCCAAGTCCTTTAAAACGGGTAATCTCAGGGTTTCGACCGAGTGTTTTAATTGCTGCATCCCGCTCGGTATCATCATAACAATATAAGGTGGTCTTTTTGTTGCGCACCCGAAACAACGGCGTCTGCAAAACAAAGAGATGCCCCTGCCTGATCAATTCTGGAAAAAACTGTAGAAAAAAGGTGATAAGCAGCAACCGGATATGCATGCCGTCCACATCCGCATCAGTGGCGATGACCACTTGGTTATAACGCAAGTCCTCTAAATCCTCTTCAATTCCGAGGGCAGCCTGAATTAAGTTAAATTCCTCATTTTCATAAACGACCTTCCGGGTGAGTCCAAAAGTATTGAGGGGTTTGCCTTTAAGACTGAACACACCTTGAAACTGAACATCCCTGGCCTTTGTAATGGAACCACTGGCGGAGTCCCCCTCAGTGATAAACAATGTGCTTTTGAACTTCTCCTTGTTCTTGCTGTTCAAATGAATCCGGCAGTCCCGAAGTTTGCGGTTATGAACTTTGCTTTTTTTCGCCCGCTCTCGGGCAATTTTTTGGATTCCCTTTAATTCCTTACGCTCCCGCTCGCTGCGTTGAATTTTTTCCTGCAGTGCATCCGCAGTTTCTGGGTTTTTGTGCAAATAATTATCGAGTTTTTCCCGAAGAAAATTACCGATAAAAGTACGGATAGTTTCCCCTTCCGGGGAGACTGTAAGGGACCCAAGTTTGGTCTTGGTCTGTGATTCAAAAACGGGCTCCTGCACTTTAATACTTATCGCGGCAACAATTCCTCCCCTGATATCAGCTGCCTCAAAGTTCTTTTTACAAAAATCACGGATTGTTTTCACAACTGACTCACGAAAAGCCGCCTGATGGGTACCTCCCTGGGTAGTGTGCTGGCCGTTTACAAACGAAAAATAATCCTCCCCGTACTGATCCAGGTGAGTAAAGGCCACCTCAATGTCTTTCCCCTCAATGTAAATGATTGGATAAAGGGGAGTTTCGGAAATATTTTCCTCAAGCAGGTCTTTTAACCCTTCTTTGGAACGAAAGCGTTTGCCATTATACCGGATGGTTAGCCCACGGTTCAAGTAGGTGTAGTAGCGCAGCATCCGCTCGACATACTCGTTGCGGTACCGATACTTTTTGAACATTGAATCGTCCGGAACATAGGTAATCATGGTTCCGTTCTCTTCTTTGGTTGATTTGTTCTTTTTATCTATGGACTGCACATCCCCGCATGCAAATTCAATCCTGCGCGTCTCACCTTCACGAAATGCTTGAATATCAAACTTGGTGGAAAGTGCGTTTACCGCCTTGATCCCCACCCCATTTAAACCTACCGATTTCTTAAATGCTTCGGAGTCATATTTTGCTCCTGTATTGATCTTACTGGAACAATCGAGAAGCTTTTCGAGAGGTATGCCACGACCAAAATCCCTAACCGTAACCACCTGTCCATCACACTCCACCTCGATCTGCTTGCCAAAGCCCATCACGAATTCATCGATACAATTATCAAGAACCTCTTTGAGGAGCACATAAATTCCATCGTCCTCAGAGGAACCATCTCCAAGTTTGCCAATGTACATACCTGGACGCAGTCTTATGTGCTCTTTCCAGTCGAGCGACTTTATGCTGTCCGCTGTATATTTGTGGTCAGCCATTATTCCCCATATCCATTTCCACACTATATTCTATTAGAATCATCTATCACCTTGTCCACTTGAAAATGGTAATTTTCTTTAAAATCTTGCAATCAGCGAAGAAAAATTGATGGGGTATGGTGATAATTCCTTTATGAAAAAGTTAATACGGGACTATTCTTTGGCCATTTCACAAATTCAGGACCCCAGGCTATGGAAGCCTGTGCTTTGGGCGACCTTGCTCAGCCTGGGGACTATTTTTGTAAGTATTGCAGTGGGAGGAGTCTTTATTTTCAAAAGTGTAAACTCTTTTACTGGGCAACTGAGCGGTTGGATGAGCTGGGCAGATGGATGGATGGGCGGATTGGCCGTGTTTGTGGGAACCGTTTTTATTGGTGCACTCGGTTATTTCTTTTTGTCCAGCGTATATGCCGCATTTATTGGGCTTTTTCTGGACGATGCCCTGGATGCAGTACGCGACAAACACTACCCTGAGGCAGAGTGGATAAAACCGCCCAGGGTAATTGAGTCTTCCATTGCCTCACTTCGTTTCATCCTCTGGAGTTTGTTGGTCTACATAATTGCCTCCCCGATTTTATTAATCGGATATTTTATTCCTCCAATTGGATTGGTGTTACAATTCCTTCTTGGTGGATATCTGCTAAGCCGGGAATTTGGCCACTTGATAGAGTTACGATTACCCCGTAATAAAAGAATAAAGAAGCCAGGCAGTTTGTGGCATGGTACGCTCGCAATTTTCCTTTGGACTTTACCCCTAATTAACCTGCTTGCCCCACTATTATTAGCGGTCTCATTGGTGCATCACCGCCTGAATAATACAGAATTAAAACCAGGCATATCCCAGATTAATTAGAATCGCGGAGATTTAGGGCTTAAACTCACCTTTAAACCGGGGACCCAGTAGGGTTCCATTCATATCCCATTCCTCAATCAAACCAATTGCGAGACCGTCCACAAATTTGGTCCGGGATTTCCTCGGTCCATTTGCATAAAAAGTCACACCGATACCAGTGTATAACTCTCCCCCATTAATTTTGTACCACATCCCGTCACGGCGTTGTTCAAGTTCCTTATCCTTATCCACGAACGGTTCCTTATCAAGGTCTTCAAATTCTTCCTGAGGAAACTGCAGGGCATCAAAAGAACATTGAGACGGCAACCACATCACTACCAAAGCCATCAAGATCATCGCTCCAAACCACCAAAAATAAGGGGAACTGCTCAACCTCTCCCAGATAGTTGGATCCGGTGCTTCCGGTGGGGTGGGAAATATATCTTCTTCCTTCATTGCCTAAGTAAGCTAAGCGAAAAATAGTCTAATTTAGCAAGGCATAAAGAAAAACATTCATGCCAAGACGGGCGTAAAATGAGTGAGCATAATTGCTGATTTCCTCGCCGGAATAATATTTAAAAATTCGCCACCTCCCGGTTGGCTCCTTTACCCACAAGGGACGCTGACCAGGAATTAGGTAGATTTCATCCTTCAGACCGTCCTCCCGGGTCACTTCATAAATTTTCCCGGAGAAGGATGCTTTCTGTAAAGTCTCATCAAAATCTTCTGCCGATTCACGGATACGAAAAGAAATGGGAGGTATCCAGGCACCGAATTCATCCCTACCCCAGCCCATCGCACAGATTGGAGAGGCAATACAGGCCAATCGCCCCTTTATCCTGATTCCAACAAAAGAATAGGTCCCCTGAGGCCACTTTTCTTGTTCCACAAAGGTCAGTACAGTATCAGGCAAGCGTTTCTGGTCCTCTTCCAAACGCAAATACTCATTATCTGGAAGACCTTTGTAAAATGTTCGGTAAATTTCATGATTTCTGGGCAAAGGAGTGAAAGCTTTTTCAGGAAATATCTGGCCAAACCACTCCCTGACTTCTTCGCGTTCTTCCCACGCGGCGTAACTGTGCCCAAGGTCAGTACCCAGGAAGGATGCCTTAATACCGGCATCCAAATAAACAAAACCACCAAGTTCCAGATACCTACGGAGGGCCTCATTTTCCTCCGTGGAAAAATCAAACGATGGCAGTTCGTCGCAATTAATATAGAGGATGGGATTTTCAAACAACCTAGGATCGGTGAGGGACTCAATAAACATAGGATCGGGATCAAATCGAGCATTTGATCGTTCGTTCATTAAATCAAGCAGACTAGGCAAAGCATCTGGATAACGGACACGTAAAGCTCCGTCTCTACGCAATTGCATGATGCGTATGGCACCAGCCTCCATTTCCTTAGCAGAAGCCTGGGACCTTACTGTCCACATATCAGGAACCATCAAAATCAGGGAGAAAATTAAAACATATTTCATGGATTGAGCCCCATTTTTTTGAGTTCACTTCTGGCCAGGGAACTTATTCGCTCAGCCGGATTTTTTTGTACATATTTAATCAAAGTTGGCACGCCTTCCTTGGAGTCCCCAAGCAGCCCATCCATAGCTGCCCGCTGAATGGCATAATCATCATCATTGAGGGAACGGGCATGCAAATGCACCCATCCATCAAGTCGCAGATTTGCGATTACCCGGAGGGTGGTGGAGCGGACCAGGGAGTCCTCGTCGATCAAAAGATCAAAGTAGCAATCATCGACCACACCCGGATCAGTCACCAAGAACAGTTCCGCTGCAAAAGCCCGGACTTCAGCATATTTGTGAACAATCAGGATTCTCAATTCATTCTCCTGAATTTTTTCAACCCTACCCCTAACCATAGAAAGAACAGATGAACGGACCTGCAAATCCCTGTCTGCAAGTCCAGGAATCCAGCTCTTGGGCGACTTCCAACCTTCCGAAACACTAAGGTG
>MDSZ01113416.1_pt1 | contig 10769 bp, 8 predicted proteins | sample 811201 | NCBI WGS metagenome assembly MDSZ01 (sample SAMN05326647, study PRJNA326480) | marine metagenome | isolation source: seawater | place: Indian Ocean: North | collected 2010
AAATAGTCAATAAGCCGTTGAAACTCCTCTTTAGCTTTTTCAATACTTCCCATACTTTGATATGATAAACCTAGCTTTAATTGAGCATCATCGTCTTTATCTGTACCCGCATAATTGAATACCTTGACGAATTCACCAATAGCTCTCTTAAAATCTTTTTTTGAGTAATAGCACTCCGCTAACCAATATTGACAATTGTCTGCTAAGTCATTAGTGGCATCTGAGCTAACTAGTTCAGAAAAACCTTTAATTGCATTATCATATTCTTGGTTTTGAAAGAATCCTAAACTCTGCATGTAATGTTTTTTATACTTTGCAGCATTGAATTTGGGCTCATTAGGAATCTGAGAACCGGACTTCATTTGAGACATTTCATTGTAACTATTTGTGAGTGTAATAATTTTATTTTCAATCATAACTAGCTTGTTGTAAATCTCTAAAGATGTGCTATCCATGAACTTTGCTTGATTTTCGAGCTTGGCAATTTTATTGCTGAGCATATTTATTCTTTTCATCATAACCACAGTTATGGAGTCCTGCTGAGCTTTACTAGAGACTGATTTTCTAAACGCTGACATGAGCTCTGGTAAAAGCAATCTATCGTTAAACTCAAGTGAATCAACAAGAACCCTTACTCTATCAATTTTTGCGTTTAGGCGTCTCAATTCTTTATCATAATTTTTTGAACTTTGAGAAAAAATTATTTCTGAGAAAAAGATTAAACAAATTATAATAATATAGTTAGATAGTTTTGCCATTATAAAACCAGAATAGTTGTAAAATTTATTATTATAATTTACCCGATAATCTTTACAACAACAATATCTTAAAATTTTAACCTCAATCTGAATAATGTATGCTAAAACGCATGATTAAACCAATCATTAAATAACTAGTTATAAGAAAAGTACCACCAGCAGAAATAAATGGTAGAGGTAAACCTTTAACAGGAATAAGACCCACAGTCATAGCTGTATTTACAAAAACATGCGCTAGAAGTATTGAGCCTAAACCAATTAAAATCAAGCTTGAAAATTTATCTTTAGATAAATATGAATTGCGAATAATACTATTAATAAGATAGCCGAAAGTTAATAGAATGATCATAATTGCTATAAAGCCTAATTCTTCACCAATTACTGACAAGATAAAATCTGATTCCTGGACAGGCAGAAATTTTAAATGAGTTTGTGTGCCCTCTCCCCATCCTTTACCAAAAAGACCGCCTGAGCCTATAGCAGTTTTACTTTGAATAATTTGATAAGCCGCACCCAATGGATCTTTATCCGGATAAATAAATGTTAATACTCTATTTTGTTGATATGGATTCAATAGATCCCACAAAGGACGAGCAAAAAGACCGAAAAATATATTTCCAAAAAAATATCCCGCACTAGCAATGATATTTGTTTTAGAATAATAAATAACTACCGCTATCATAAAAGCCCACACTGAAAACATGATAACGTTAAAGGCTGATAAAATTGATATTATCGGGGCTATCAAAAGAAATAAATGAAATGGTCGAGCTCCTGCCCAAAACAGCATTGGAAATATAACACTCAACATAACCAAAGAAGTACCTAAATCAGGCTGATTTAATACAATTAGAACAGGTATTAGTGCAATAATAATAGGAGCAATAATTGATTTAAAATATTGAATTTTTATACTGTTGTCTGACAAATACCTAGCAAGGGCAATAACTAAAAATATTTTAGCAAGTTCACTTGGTTGAAAAGTAAAAGGTAAGCCAATATCAAGCCATCTATAAGTACCAGCATGAGTTTTACCGAAAAAGGGAAGTATTACCAAAAATGACCCTGCACCATAAATGACATAAGCATATTTGTGAATAATATATTTAGGGGTAAAAAATGATAATAAAAATCCTATAAAAGCTAAAAATAAAAATAAAAGCTGTTTATAAAACGGGCTCAATGTTATGTCTTTACTTTGGTAAGAAATACTATTAAGAGCAACAAGACCAATCAGACTGAGAAAAAGAGCCAAAAATAAAATTTTCCATGGAATATCGTTTACATTTGGTTTTTTTATACTTTTCATCTTACAACAAAGTCATTATTAATTATTAGCTTATTAAAAACTTTCCTTGCCAAAGGAGCAGCTACTGCTCCACCAGACCCAGCATTTTCTAATAAAATAACTATTGAATATTTTCTATCACCATAATCAGCCCAACCAACAAACCAAGCATGGTTATCACCATGTGGATTTTCAGCGGTTCCAGTTTTTCCGAAAAGTATAAATCTCTCAGTGTCAGGGTCAGCCTTTTTACCAGTCCCATTTTTACTAATGATTGCATCCCTCATACCTTTATGAACATTATCCCATATTTCACTTTTAAAATTAGGTGAATGGTTTAATGGAAGATTATCAACAAAAACAAAGTGACAATTTGGTGCCTGCCCCCGAGTTGATAACAAATTAATATAATTTAGAACTTGAATAGGAGTAACTAAAAGCTCTCCTTGTCCGATGGCCAAATTTAACAAGACACCCCTACTCCAACCGTATCTACCATATCTTTCTTTCATATATTTCCTATCTGGCACAAGTCCAATAGCTTCATTAGGTATGTCAATGTTTGTTTTTTGCCCAAAACCAAATTCTTGAAATGATTTATTTATTTCTTCAAGAGTTAGTTGCCTAACGGCTTTGTAAAAAAAAACATCGCAAGATACTGCTATAGCTTCATTTACATTTAAATCTCCATGACCTTCAGTATACCAGCAACCAAAAATCCTGTCTCCAAATTGATAAAATCCTGGACAATATTGCTTCGTATCTTTTCTAAAAGAGTCAGAATTTAAAAGAGCAATTTGAGTAATCATTTTAACAATAGAACCTGGTATGTAATTCCCCTGTATATATCTATTAATCAGAGGTTTATCAGGATTATTTTTAATTTTATTCCAGCTTGACTCTGTAATCTTGCCTGTAAAAAAATCTGGTGAATAATCAGGAGAACTTATTGCTGCTAAAATTCCCCCAGTTAGAGGCTCTCCAACTAAAATAACTCCCTTTTTACCATCCATTAATTTTTCACAATGCATTTGTAATTCCAGATCAATGGTTGTCTGAATGTTGTTACCAGGGCTAGGCCTAGTATCATCAAGCTCTGCAGCAGAACCAACTTCACGTCCAGAGGCATCAACCTCGTAAAAATAGGTTCCTCTATTTCCCCTTAAAAATGATTCGTAATATTTCTCTAACCCAGACCATCCAACTAGATCACCAAGCTCGTAAAGATCTTTGTTCTTCAAATTTTTTCGAATTGATCTATCAATCTCCTTGACATATCCAAAAAGATGAGGAGCTTTTACTCCGTTAGGGTAAAACCTCTCAGGTATTTGATCATAATAAACACCTTCCAAGTTAAGTTTATTTTCTTCAAGGTTTGCAAGCTGTATAAAACTCATATCTTTGGCCAATCTTGTCTGAACAAAACGTCCTCTGTAATACTTTTTATAATTAGATTGAATAATACTAGAATCAGATTCAATGTAATCAGCAAGCAATTTAAATTGCTTATTTTTGTTAGACATCTCTCCAGGGATTGCGGTTATAACATAAACAGGGTAATTATCAACAAGAATTTCTCCTTTTCTATCTAAAATCAAACCCCTTGGAGCATTTTTTGTTACCTTCCTTATTCTATTGGTATTTGACTTTAATCTATACAATTCATGTTCAATTATTTGAATTTGAAAGTATCGAACACCTAAAATCAAAATCAATAACCAAGCTAAAATTCTAGCTACTAAAAATTGTTGACTAGAAACTATATTATCAGATTTTAACATATTATACTAAACTCTATATAGTGGAGTTATCATTTGTAATATACCAATGAAAGTCAAAGTGTATAGCGATGTCGCTAGCCATTTTATGAAAAATTGAGATGGATTTTGTATTAATAGTTGTTGGTATACAACTAAAGAAAAAATCAAGAATTGAATTAGCAATATACCTACCCAAATTGAGGTAAAATAAATTTTATTTAAACGTTCATTTTCTCCTTTTAAAAAAGAGCTAAAATACCCTGTCGTCGTATACACCAAAGGAGTTAAACCAAAAAATTGATTAGTCCCCGAGGAAAGATCAATGAATAGACCTATAAAAAAACCAAAAAGAGGTCCAATCACTCCTCCATCCTTTATCGAAATGTAAACCAAAACTATGACACAAAAATCTGGATCGATTGTGCCAAGAGAAAAAAATTCAGAACTCCATGATTGGAAGATGAAAGTCAAAAAGACAATTATAGTATATTTTAAGAAAATCATTTCTCATCCAAAACAATGAAAACATTTTGTATTGATTCAAAATCATTTTGAATCTTTACATTTACTACTTTCTGATAACTGCCTCTTTCATCATAAACTCCGGATACAGTACCCACTGGAAGTTTAGGAGGATAAATCTTACTAAAACCAGATGTTATAACTCTGTCTCCAATATTTACATCAACATTTTTCTGTACTTCATATACTTTACAGATACTACTATCGTACCATCTAAGAATGCCTACAGCACCGCTTGGCATTATTCTTACACTTATTCTAAAATTATTATCAGAAATTGATTGAATAATTGCTGAATTTTCACCCACTTGTATAGTTTTACCTATTACTCCACTTGGAGTAAGGACAGCCTGGTTTGTTCGAACATTATCCTTACTACCAACATCAACAGTTAAAGATTTAATATTTGTCTGAATACCTTTATTAATAATGCTAGCTGGGATGATATTTAAATTGGATTCTCTTTTAAAATTTAATAGTTTTCTTAAATTTTCATTTTCATCAGCAGCATATAATATTGATTCTAATTGTAAGTTAAGTTGTAGATTTTTCTCTCTTAAATATTGATTTTCTTCACTTACTATTGCTAAAGATTTTACCCTAACCATTGGAGATGATAAGTAAGATACAAAATCTGATGAAAAACCTCTTATTACACTCATCTCATCATCATTTTGGTTAAAAAGCAGAGATATAGAAAGAGAAAAAGTGACTGCAAAAACAAAGTGTTCTTTGTTTTTAATAATGAATAATAAAAGGTTGCGCATGTACAACCGTTATAGTAAAACAGCCTCGTATTTCTTTAAATTCTCTAGAACCATACCTGTACCTTTTACGACTGATAATAATGGATCCTCAGCTACATTAACAGGGACATTAGTTCTTTCTCTTATAATTTGATCTATACCCTTTAACAAACTTCCTCCTCCGGCAACAATAATACCTCTTTCTAAAATATCTGCTGCTAATTCAGGAGGAGTCTGTTCCAAACATCTTTTTACTGCTTCGACAATAGCGTTAACAGGATCTTTCAGAGCCTGCCTTATTTCGTCTGAATTAACTTCAATTGTTTTTGGTATTCCTGTAACTAAATCTCTTCCTCTTACTGAAATAGTTTTTGTACTCATTTGCATAGCAGAGCCAACAGATTTTTTGATTGATTCACTCATCCCAAGACCTATTTCGAGTTTATGCTCATTTCTAAACCATTGCAAAATAGACTCATCCATTTCATCTCCTGCTATTCGGATTGTCTCTTTGGTTACTACTCCATTTAGAGAAATAACAGCGATTTCAGTAGTCCCGCCACCAATGTCAACTATGATATTACCAATTGGTTGACTAATATCAAGTCCAATACCAATCGCGGCAGCTACCGGTTCTTCAATTAAATAAACTTCACGGGCATTTGCTCTTTCGCCGGAATCTTTAACAGCTCGTCTTTCGACCTCTGTAACACCAGAAGGTACACATATTACCATTCTAGGACGAGCCATGCGGCTAAAATTAATTTTATTTATAAACCCTTGAAGCATTCCATCTGTCATTTTAAAATCAGCAATTACACCATCTTGAAGAGGCCTTATGGTTTCTAGATCTCTATGCGTTCTACCTAACATCGCCTTTGCTTCATCACCAACTGCTACAATATTATCATCATGAATAGTTCTCGCAACAATAGACGGTTCATTTATAACGACACCTTTACCTTTCAACCAAATCAGCGTATTTGCAGTGCCTAAATCAATTGCTATATCACCTGATATCCAATTTAATATTCCTGAGAGAGATTTTCTATTCATTGTAATTATAAAGATATAAAAATATATCTTGTAATTTAATGATTATTCACAAATTAGCTTGGTTTAATTTTTTAGAATGCGATTTAAAAATTTTGCCCGATAAATGGCCTGTCTAATTTAAAATCTCCAAAACCATTTTGGTCCCTAAAAACAAATTCTTTATTTATCCTATTGTAATACCAAACATGATAAACGGTAGAATTAGGATTGGTGGAGTTTGATCTCTGAACTTGATCGGGAGCACCAAAAAGTATATATATCATTCCAAAATCAGTTTCCCAACCCTCTTTCCAAGACATCTTAAAATACTCATTCACATAATTAACCCTAATGTAATATTCTTCCATAAGCTCATTTATACTTGTTTTAGGAGTAGGGTCCCTTTCTTTCCAAAACGAAAGGAAAAGAGATTCTAAATCTTTACCTTTCTTACCTTTTGCTTTTTTTCTTTCATCATAAGTTAGAATGTACTTCATTTGTTGAAATGAATTTTCTACGTTTTTAACGAACCCAGACAAGCCTGGTTTAAAAGTTGAAATATTTTTAAAAATTGATTTTTCTTTATTATTTTGATCTATAATTACTTCGATACGATCGCTAATTAATGATAAATCTTCTTTTGTTAGGAAGTATCGATGCACAAAATAACCCATTAATGAATCTTCATTAGCATTAGAATAAATCACTTTACTTTTTTCACTTTGGCTATCTAAAACTATTCTCAACTCATATGGGTCTGTGTCAACGAATCCTGATATTATTAAAGTAAGACCATCATCTATATTTGTTATTCTCTTTCCAGTTATTGGGAACTCATCATTTTTGAAACCCCAATTTCCATCAAATTTTGTTATTACAATTGGTTCAAGAAGTGAGGGGAGTTTTTCCTTTTCAGAAAATTCTAACTTAATTTTTTTTGACCCTTTAGTTCTAGTGTCTTTATCATATAATTCTGAGTTTAGTGAGTAATCCTTTTTACCTATGATGACGTTTGTAAAGTGTTTTTTTGATCTGAATTTAGACTGTGTGTGCATGTAATCATTTGTAACAACGGAATCCGACCACATTTTTCTAAATATGCGCTTACCCTTTTTATTTGTTAGAGATATTGAAACATCATATGAAGCAAAAAAAGATTTATCTTTTTTGATAAATTGAAGACTTTTAAAAGGTATGTCAACAAAGGCTGTTACAATAATGGAATCTGTAGAAAAAGCTCTAGAAAATTCGAGCAAATTGTATTGATTAACGTTATTAAAATTTTTATTCTTTTTTAATCCTTGGCAAAGGCTTAAATCATTATAGATGAAGAATAGGAAAGCAAATAAATAATATGAAAAACTTCTCATAAATCTTTTCTCCATTTAAATCTAATAAGCCCTTCGCTAGTTCCCATCCAAACATATTTCCCAATATGTTCAACAGTATTTACAGAGCCAATAAAATCAAAATTATAGTCTCTAACACTTTTTGTCTTCAAGTTGATTCTAAACATACCCATTTCAGTAGCTATAAAACAAAACTTACCTATCAATAAAATATCATTTACAAATAAACCTTTATAGTCAGAAGCTGGTATTGCTAGATCCCAAAATTTTTCTTTAGTATCAAAAACAATTATACCAATATTCGTCGCAAAATAGATAAAATTTCCTTTCTCGTAAATTGACGAGACGCGGGATACCGGAAAGTCTAAGTATGAATTTCCAATCGATAAAGCATTCATAATCTGTGGATTATCTTTATCATAAAGATAAATTCCAGTCCTAGAAGCTATCCATACACCATACTCATTTAAATGCAGATCATTAACCGGATGATTATAAAATAGGTACTCGAAACCCATTGGTTCTTCCCTTTTAGTTTTTCTACTAATTTGTCTTATTCCGTAATATGAGCCAAGCCAAACAAAATTAGAATCTCCAACTATAGATGTAATATCGCTGTTTGGAATACCCCTTTCTTCACCTAACGTTCTCCAATAATTTTCTGTTTTATCAAAAACTAATAGAATACTATTCCCTCCTACCCATAATGAATTATCAAAATCATATAGTGAGTGAACATCGGTAAAATTCATATTGACTGTTAAATCAAAATCAAAATGGTCAGCTTGAAAGTTTCGAGTATTTAATTTAGTTACACCTTTTCCAAGGTCATAATCCTTAGACCCAATCCAAAGATTTCCATCAAGATGAAACAATGCATTAATATTTGATCCTCTTATACCAAATTCAGTTGGAAACATTGCCTCCATTGTTTTATTACCTTGAAAAAGAGTACCATCTGAAGTTCCTATCCACACATCATTATGTTTCCCAATTAAACCACTTGTTATATCGATATACCTTCCATAGCCATCAATCAACTTTGAACCAGATGCCATCCACCCAGACATTAAAGCATAATTATTTAATACAGATTCGATTTCTGGTTGCTCATAATATGCTGAACTGCTCCAAGTAATATTTCTTTCATCAGGCATTGGATATATACCAGCTAAAACGCCGGAAGACTTATCAAGCTTAACATAAACTGCATTTGCTTTTGCCCAAATGTAATTTTCTGAATTTCCTAATTGTACTAATCTGTCGCTACTACGCAGACCTAAGTCTCTAAGATCGATCACTCTCCAATCGCCTTCTCTTGTATATGAATATTGCAAAACTCCAGATGAAGAGGCCCAAATGATGCCTGTGCTATGATCAAAATGAACACTATTGATATTATTATTATCTAATCCTTGAGCTGTTGTAATTGGAAAGTCATACTGATTACCGTAGAGATTATACCTATAAATTCCACCATGACTAGTTCCGATATACAGAAATTGATAACCTTCTGATATAGAATTTATTTTACCAGGTTCTTTAAAAAGTAACCAATCAAAAGGCCTATATCTAGCACTAGGTTGAGTCATACATACTGAAAGACAAAAAAAAGAATATAGACCTATGTAGCTAATCTTCTTTTTTAAAAACATCATCCTGAATTCATTTTTTGTCATGGTAATCAAACATTTCTTTTAATGCATCCATTGTTATTGGGAAGACACCAATCTCTTCACAAACTCTTCCAGCTGCAAGGTTAGCTATATAAGAAGAGTGCAAAGGTTCAACGCCGCAAATATCATTAATCGCAAATGTGGCGATAACTGTATCACCAGCTCCTGATACATCATAAACCTTTCGAGCTTTTGTTGGTATTTGATCAAGGTTATTCTTATGATAGAGCGACATTCCATCGGCACCTAATGTGAGAAGTAAAATTTCACAATCAATATAGTTTTTAAATGAAAAACCAGAATCAGGTAACTCGCCAAACTTTTTATCCTTCAAAATTGTGTTGAACTCTATCAAATTAGGCTTAAATAACCTCACTCCTTTGAATGAATCATAGTTATTATGCTTAGGATCAACATATACAGGTATATTTTTTTTTGCTGCAACTCTTGTGACATGAGAAATAACATCTTTTGTTAAAGTACCCTTATTATAATCTTCAATGATTATGCCATCAACATTAGCAAATTTCAAATCAAAAATATTTTTTATTTCTTGCTCTATTTCAAGATTAATATCGTTGGTATGTTCTTCGTCCAGCCTAGCAATTTGTTTCCCATCCGCTATAATACGAGTTTTTATACTCGTAGGCCGATTCTTATCTTTAACTAAATGCAGGTTTATATTATCATTGCGCTTGAAACATTTCTTCAACTCATCATGATTATTATCATTCCCAGCTATTCCAATAAGCTCAATAGTTGCACCTAAACCTGATAAATTAAGAGCTACATTTGCAGCTCCTCCTGGCTTATGAGATTTCCTATCAATTGAAACAATTGGAACAGGAGCCTCCTGAGATATACGATCCACACGACCAAATTCATAGGCATCTAAAATGATATCACCTATAACAAGAATTTTTTTCTTTGTGTAATCTTTGGAGATATTATCAATGTCGATAATCATACGGATTATTTCTCTTGATCATTGTTGCGAAAACTTAATCTTTTCCCACCAGCCTCCTGAACCTCGAGAGCATCACTATTATTGCCACGTCTTAAATTATCAGAATCCCTTTGAATATTTTGTCTATTTTCTGCATTTATTAAATTCTCAGTTTTCTTTCTGGACTTGTTATCATTTGTTTGTTGGTGATTATCAACGACACCATGGTTAGATGAACGTCTACTATATGACTTTTTTGAATTGAAAGACCTTCTCTTTTTATTCTGATCTTTTTGACTGTTGCTGCCTATATGCTTTTGATCCGTATTCGGATGTTCATTAGTTGAATGCCGTTTATCATTATCTCGTTGCTCTTTTCTCGATGATGCTTTACTACTATTAATTTTTTTGTGATGTCTTTTTTTATTTGCATAACTAGTCTTCCTGCTATGCCTTCTGGGTCTACCCGACCGATTAGATTTCGATCTTATCTTTGAAATATGACCGTTATCCATATATATTAGCACCGATGCAAAGTTTTTTACTAGATCTTCATTTGGGGAGCTCACTAAAATCGTAGTTCCAAGTGTTCTGTTCATTCTTTTTAACTGAGAACGAAATTCTTGTTCCATATCATTAGTGATATACATGCCATATTCATCAATCAATAAAACTCTAGGATCGCTTTC
>MDSZ01127182.1_pt1 | contig 10769 bp, 11 predicted proteins | sample 811201 | NCBI WGS metagenome assembly MDSZ01 (sample SAMN05326647, study PRJNA326480) | marine metagenome | isolation source: seawater | place: Indian Ocean: North | collected 2010
AAAAAATTGAGGAAGTTTATTTTTCATCAAATGATAAAGTTTTAAGTGAATATATTAAATACAAAGATGCTCTTTTTTACGTAGATCCTGACAATGCTAAACTTAAAAAAATATTAGATGAAAACAAATAAAAATATGTTTTTTTCATCTAAAGCGAACACTCTTTTAAGACTAAAGAATAAAGTTAAAAACTCTTTTATTTTAGATATTATTAAATTTAATCATGAGGAGTGGAAAAAAAATAAGAAAAATATAATTATTCAAATTCAAAGAAAATTTAAAAATAAAGTAATTTTAAGAAGTAGTGCTATAGATGAGGATAATTACAAACAAAGCCAAGCTGGAAAGTATTTATCATTAAAAGATATAAATCCAAAAAACAAAATTAATTTAACAAAATCAATAAATAAAATTTTTAGAAAATACAAAAATGACTCATCTCTAAATGAGGTTTTAATTCAACCTATTTTAACTAATGTTTCAGCAAGTGGAGTAATATTCACTTTTGATAACGAGCATGGATCTCCATATTACTGTATTGAATATGATGATTTAACTGGTCAGACAGATACGGTAACAGCTGGTAAAAATGATAAAAGTAGAACTCTCTATGTATTAAGAAACAAAGTAAGCTCTTTAAGATCAGATAGATTTAAAAAATTAATAAGTTCAGCTAAAGAAATTGAAAAAATTACATCTTTCTCAAAACTTGATATTGAATTTGGTATAAATAAAAAAAATCAAATATTTATATTCCAAGTTCGTCCTTTGATCATAAAAAAAAACATTACAAAGGAAATTTCACAAAAGGTTTATAATAGAATTGGTAAATTAGAAAAATATTATATTACAAAAAATAAGAACAAAAGATTTGGTGATACAAAATTATACGGTGTAATGCCTGATTGGAACCCAGCTGAAATAATAGGGATACTGCCCAAACCACTCTCACAATCTCTCTATGAAGAAATAATTACAAATAAAATTTGGGCACTATCAAGAAAAAATCTAGGCTATAAAAATGTGATTAAATATAATTTAATGGAAGATTTTGCATCACATCCATATATAAATACTAACTTGAGCTTTTACTCTTTTCTGCCAAATAAGCTCAATTCTAAAGTTTCAAAAAAAATATTAAATTTTTGGATACATGATCTCAAAGAAAATAATTTTAAACATGATAAAATTGAGTTTGAAATCTGTGATACATGTTTCAATTTTTCCACAAGCAAAAGACTTCAAAGATTTAAAAGTGTTTTAACAAATTCTGAAATTAAAAATTACAGCAAAGAATTGCTTATTCTTACAATTAATATTTTCAACTCAAATTTGAAAATAAAAAAAAATTCTCTTAATGATTTAAAAAAATTAGAGTTTTCTAGAAAAAGGTTTAATTTAATTAAGAAGAAGAAAATTTCTGATATTTCGCATCTAATCGAAAAAATAAAAAATTATGGAACCCTTAATTTTGCGAATTTAGCTAGATTGGCGTTTATATCTGAGAGCTTTTTAAGGTCTCTAATCTCAAACAAAATAATTAAATTCGAAAGAATTAATAACTTTAAAAATTCAATTAATACTATTTTGACTGATTTTGTTAATGACTCAGATAAGTTATTAAAAAATAAAATTTCATGGAGAGATTTTTGTAAAACATATGGTCACTTAAGATCTGGGACATATGATATAGAGTCAATAAGATATGATAGATCAAATTATTTTGATATTGCTCACTTAAAATCTCAAAAAAAAAATAAAAATTTACAAAATTTTAAATTAAAAAAGAAAGAATTTAGAGTAATTGGTTTAAATTTAAAAAAAATAAATTTAAATTACAGTCCGACTGAGTTTATGAATATAATTAAAGATAGTATTGCCCAAAGAGAATACTGTAAGTTTGTTTTTACAAAGTCTGTTAGTGATATTTTAGAGGTAATCGCATTAAAAGCTAAAAGTTTTGGAATATCTAGAGAAAATATTTCTTTTATAAGACTCAATGAATTAAAACTTTTAGATCATAAAAAAAACAAACGTAAGATTATCAAAATAATAAAAGAAAGAAAAAAAATGTATAATTATAATAAACTTATTAAATTACCTTATTTAATTACTGATAAAAAAGATTTTTCAATTGTACCACTTTTGAAAGGTGTTCCTAACTATATTACATCGAAAAAAATCACTGCTAAATGTTTATTAGTGAGGAGCAAACAATCCATGAAAATGGAAAATTTAAAAGGAAAAATAATTTTGGTAGAAAGTGCTGATCCTGGATATGATTGGTTGTTTTTGTATGGGATAGCTGGTTTGATTACTAAATATGGCGGATCTAATTCACATATGTCAATTAGATGCTCTGAAATGAATATTCCAGCAGTTATAGGATGCGGAGAACAACTTTTTAGAAAATTGGAAAATTCTAATTTAATTGAAGTAGACTGCAATTTAAGTCAAATTAAGGTATTAAATTAAAATGATAGTTTGGATTATTGGATTATCAGGTAGTGGCAAAACTACCGTAGGGAAAATAATTTATAATAAACTGAAGTATAAAAACAAAAATACAATCTTTCTTGACGGGGATGAATTAAGAAAAATCTGGGGCAGTGATCTTGGCCACGATATTAACGATAGAAAAGAAAACGCCAAGAGAATCCTAAAATTGTGTGAGTTTCTTGATAGGCAAAAAATAAATGTAATTTGTTCAATTCTATCCATTTTCCCTTACATTCAAAAACAAGCAAGGTCAAAATTTAAAAGATATTTACAAGTTCAGTTAGATGCACCTATTAAAGTTCTTGCTTTGAGAGATAAAAACAAAGTTTATAAAAAATATTTCAATAAAACTATAAAAAATGTTGTTGGTTTAGATATTAAATTTCCTAAACCGTATAAATCAGATTTGATATTAAAATCTTATGGAAAAAATACTCCTTTAATTTTAGCAAACAAAATTATTAAAAAGATTAAATTAAAATGAGTTTAATAATAATATTATTCATTGCTTTTTTTCTTTTTGAAATCTTTCTAATTTTTTACTTAAAAAAATTACGATTTATTTTTCAATGGTTAATTATAAAAGAAATCGATTTAAGTTTTAAATTTAGCAAAGAAAAAATTGAAAAATTTAAAAAAAATTCTTTTGAACCAAACTTAGGTTGGGAAACAAGGCCTAATATTATCAAAACCGATTACGTAAAAAGTTTTGGAGAAAAATCGAGTAAAAAATTCAAAAAAGTGAAATATAGCCATAATAAAAGGGGTGCAAGATTAAATCCATATTATGAAAACTATAAAGAAAAGATAATAAGTTTCGGAGACTCTTTTGTTTACAATAGACATGTTAATGATGGTGAAACTTGGCAACACTATCTTTCAAAGTTAACTAAATCAAACGTCTCAAATTTTGGAGTAGGCAACTTCGGTCTAGACCAAAGTATTTTAAGAATGAAAAAAATTATTAAAAATAAAAAAGATAAAATTATAATAATGGGTTTTGTACCCGAAACAATAGTGAGAATACACAGTGTATGGCGACATTTTTATGAATACGGTAATATTTTTGCATTTAAGCCAAGATATAAATTAAAAAATAATCGATTAAAAATAGTTCATAACCCTATTAAAAATTTTTCTAATATTAAAAAAATCTATAAAAAAATAGATTATTTGAAACAAGAAGATCACTGGTACAGAAAAAAATTTAAATCTGATTTAATACAATTTCCTTATATTTTATCTATTTTTAAAAATTTTCCTAGAAATATTTTAATTATATTTTATTTGAGTTTATATAAAATATTTTCATCAGTTTTTTTTTATAATAAAGCTTGGGAAATTACCTTAAAAAATAATTTTAATTATGTAATTGAAAGTTATAAAGACAAGAGTATGGTTGATTTATTAGCACAGGAAATAAAGTTTTTTTCAAAAAAAGTTTTAGAAAATAATTGTAAACCTTTGGTAATAATTTTCCCCTATTTAAATGATATGAGATATATAATAAATACTGATAAAGTATTTTATAAAAATTTACTTAAAGAAATTTCAAGATTTACCGATTATATTGATTTATCTGAGGAAATGAGAAATAAAAAAAATATGAGCAAACTATTTGTTAATTCATTTTATGGCGGTCATCTATCAAAAAAAGGAAATAAAATGACCGCTAACATAATTCACTCTTTTTTAAAAAAAAACCCAGAATTATTTAATTAAGATGAAATATGTTCTAGTAAGTCAATCTTTCAGTTTTATTAAAAAAAGAAATGAGATAAGAGATTTTATAGATATAAGATTAGTCTCTTTTCTTAAAAAGTGTAATTTAAATATTATTTTAATACCCAATAATTATGAAAACTTAAAAAATCTTTTAAAGATAAAAAAAATAAAAGGGATAATACTTTCTGGTGGAAATGATATTTTTTATAATTTGAAAGAAATTAAAAAAGATTTTAAAATTAAAAAACTTTCCAAAAATAGAAATTCCATTGAAAAAAAATTAGTATCATTTGCTACGAAAAAAAAACTTCCAGTTATTGGAATTTGCAGAGGCTTTCAATATCTAAATGTTCTTGGTGGAGGTAAAATAACTAGAATAAAAGACCATGTCGCTATTCGACATAAAATTAAAATCCAGAAGAGTAATAAATATTCTTCCTTAAAAAAATTAATTGCAAAAAATGTCAATTCTTTTCATAATTTCGGGATTAAAGATAATGAACTTTCAAAAAAATTTGATATTTTAGCCTTTTCCAAAAACTTAGTCGAAGCAGCAATTAATCAAAAAGAATCTCAGTTAGGAATAATGTGGCATCCTGAAAGAGAAAAAAAGTTTAACAATAAAGATATTTTATTATTTAAAAAATTTTTACGTGCATAATTTAATTCTTTTAAGCGCTGGATCAGGTAAGAGGTTAAGACCTTTTACAGTATCAAAGCCCAAGTGTTTTATTAAAATAAATAAAACAACTCTTATTGAAAATTTATTAAAAATTATAAAAAAAACAAGGATCTCTAAAGTTACACTAGTTTATGGTAAAAATTATTTTCCATATCAAAAGCTTAATGTCTCATTAATCAAAAACCAAAAATATAAAACTACTAACATGCTTTACTCACTCTTTTGCGCTTTGAAGGAAATAAAGAATAACACCATAATTTCTTATACTGATATTAATTTTTCTCAACAGATAGTAAATAAACTTTTAAATGAAAATGATTATATTTCTGTAGCAGTAGATAAAAACTGGAAAGATTATTGGAGGAAAAGATCTCTAAACTATTCTAGCGATATTGAAACGCTTAAGATAAATAAAAAAGGTTTCATAGAAAATATAGGCCAAAAAGTGTTTGATGAGAAAAAAGATGTTCAAGGACAATATATTGGTTTAATAAAATTCCCTAAAAAACTAATCAAAAATGTTAAAGAAGAATTAATAAAAGCATCTCATAATGGAAAAGTTAATAACATTAAATTTGAAAAAGCATATATGACTGATTTTTTGAATTATCTTATCGCTAAAGGCTTTAATTTAAAGCCGATATTTGTAGATCATGAGTGGATTGAGATCGATACTGTGAGAGATTATAAGTCAATGAATACATTAAAAAGATTAAAAAAATTGGAAGAATACAAATTATGATTTGGGGTAAAAAAAAAATTCTACTGAAAAACCCTATTTTAATTGATGGTATCTCAAGATCAGGAAAATCAGTTTTGTCGAAAATTTTACCCTCCTTTAACAATTCAGAACATCTTAAAGTTTTTACCTATTTTGAACATATTATGCCTGCATTATATTTCAAAGAAATAAAACTTGATTATATTGATGCTCAATTAATCATCTCCCTTAATGAGTTAGCATATAACACATTTATAGGGCGCGACGTTAATTTTAGAGCATCAGATTATACTACAGTAGTTTCTAAAAATTTAAAAAAAAAATATCTTTCAAGGTTAAAATCTAAAGAAGGAGATCATATTATTAAAAAATTAACAAACACAAAAAACTTTTTCCCATTTATGGCGCATGAAATTATGCCAAATTTAAATTACCTCAATAAATTTAGTATGAAGTTTAAGATTATTGAGTTTTATCGAAACCCGATAGATAATATCTACTCGTGGATTAAAAAAGATGTTTATAAAAATTTTATAAATAACCCCAGATCCTTTACATTAGTAACCAGAGATAAAAAAACAAATAAAAATATCCCTTGGTTTTGTGGAGAGAATGCAAATTATTGGCTCAAGCTTAACAAATTTGAAAAAAGTGTTTTTGCTGTATGCAAACTTCTTGAGATGTCAATTAAAAATCAAAGGAAGAATAAAAAAACAAAAATTTTGACACTATCCTTTGAAGATTTTTATAAAAACCCCTTTTTAAATGTGAAAAAGGTATCAAAATTTGTAAATGGTAGAGAAACGAAACTTACAAAGATTGAAATTAAAAAAGCTAATTGCCCTAGAAATGAAAATATCGATCTAAGAAAAAAAAAAGAAATGTTTATCAAGAATAATATTTCTAAAAATCTTTTTTTAAGAATGAAAAATTTAGAAAATAGCTACAAAAAAAATGTATTTGGGTTTAAACGATGAAATATTGCAAAAATTGTTTAATTCCTAACACTCGTCCAGACCAAATATTTAATGAAGAGGGAGTTTGTAATGCTTGTGTTAGTTTTAAAATAAATAAAAATATTAATTGGGCAGAGCGGTTAAAAAAACTTGACGAAATCATATCAGAGGCTAAAAGCAGATCAACCTCTTGGGACTGTGTAATACCTTCAAGTGGGGGAAAAGATAGTACTTATCAAGCTTTATGGGCTAGATCTAAAGGTTTAAATCCAGTTTTAGTGACTGCTTCAACTTGTGATTTGTCAGAGGTAGGCAGAAAAAATTTAGATAATCTTAAAAATTTAGGTTTTGATGCAGTTGAAATATCAAATAGTTCAAAAACTAGAGCAAAATTAAATAAGCTATCTTTAGAACTGATAGGGGATATATCATGGCCTGAACATGTTTCAATTTTTACAACTCCAATTAAATTTGCATTAAAATATAAAATTCCTCTAATTTTATACGGAGAAAATCCCCAAATTGAATATGGAGGCCCAGATAAATCTTTAAGCAATTATAATCTTGATAGGAAGTGGATGGAGGAATTTGGAGGATTAATAGGTTTAAGGGTAAGTGATTTGATTGATATTTATAAATTTAAAAAAACTGACTTGAATATTTACACCTATCCTGAACAAAATGAATTAAACCATTTCAAAATAAAAAGTATTTTTTTAGGGTTTTTTGAATTGTGGGATTCTTTAAGGAATTATGAATTAGCAAAAAAAAATGGTTTTTCTGAATTTGACAAAAATGTTGAAGGGTGTTTTTTTAACTTTGAGAAAATTGATAATTATCAGCATGGCATTCATGACTATTTTAAGTATCTAAAATTTGGATTTGGAAGAGCTACAGATCAATTAAGCTATTTGATTAGACGGGGAAAGATTAAAAGAGATGACGCAATATTAAAGGTTCAAGAATTAGAAGGCATTTATCCTAGATCATATATGAAGAAAAGCCTCAAAGAAATTTTAGGTAAAATAAACATGTCTCTAGAAGAATTTGATATTATCTGTGATAAATTTACGAATAAAAATATCTTCAAATGCGATCAAAGCGGTAAACTTATTAAAGATAAAAAAGGAAATCTAATAAAGAAATTTTTACCAAATTAAAATAATATGGTAGCTGACGTGGATATAATAAATTATGGAATGGGTAACCTTAGATCTGTTGAGAATGCAGTATTAAAATTAAACTTTAAACCTAAGATAGTATTAAGACCAGATGAGCTAGAGGATTCAAAAAAGATTATTTTACCTGGTGTAGGTTCTTTTAAAACTGCTATGAAATTACTTGATGAAGGGGGTTGGGTAAGTGCTATAAAAAAGCAAGTATTAGATCACAAGAAACCAATTTTTGGTATTTGCTTAGGTATGCAGTTACTAGGAACTGATAGCGAGGAACACGGATACTCCACAGGTTTAAATTTAATACCAGGAAAAATTAAAAACTTAAAAAATTTAGGATGTAAAAATAATCTACCACAGATAGGTTGGAATTCTGTTAATATTTCAAAAAATCATGAATACTTAAAAGATGTACCGAACTTTAATGTTTTTTATTTTGTAAACAGTTTTGTATTTGAATTATCAGATACTAGCAATTTAATTGGTTCAACAAACTATGGGATAGATTTCTGTAGTATCGTAGCTAATAAAAATATTTTTGGGACGCAATTTCATCCAGAAAAAAGTTCTAAAATTGGGCTTAAAATTTTAGAAAATTTTCTCAATGCTTAAAAAAAGACTAATAACTACAATGCTTTGGAACGGGAGCACTCTCGTAAAAGGGAATAAATTTATAAATTCTAGGCGAGCGGGATCTCCAATTACAACAATTAAAATTTATAATTCGAGAGATGTTGATGAAATTTTATTTTTAGATATTGTAAAATCAATTTCCGGAGAAAAATTTGATTATAATTTTATTAGACAACTAACCGATGAATGTTTTGTTCCAATAACTATAGGCGGAGGTATTAAAAAAGTTTATGAAATAACTGATTTATTATTTGCAGGTGCTGACAAAATTGCAATAAATTCTGAAGCTTATAATAACTTGAGTCTAGTAAACGAGTCGGCGAAAAAATTTGGCTCTCAAACTATTGTATTGGGGATAGATTATAAAAGACATGATAAAAAAAATATTTGCTACAGTCACTCTGGTACTAAAAATGAGAAAATTGATCCATTAAGTTGGGCAAAAAAATGCATAGATAATGGAGCAGGCGAGATAATATTAACCTCAATTGATCATGATGGTCTTATGCAAGGGTATGATTTGGATTTTTTAAATAAATTTACCAATGAAGTAAAAGTACCGGTTATTGTTTCAGGAGGTGCTGGTAATTACAACCATTTTCTGAATGCCTTTGAGAACGGTGCATCTGCAGTAGCTGCAGCCAGCATTTATCATTTCACAGAAAAAACACCCAATGAGGCAAAAAGATTCTTATTAAAAAATAATATATCTGTTCGAGAAAATTTCAATTAACTCTTTTAAAAATTTGCTTAATTTTGTTAGAAAAGTCATTCTTACTTATAAATTCAAAATTATAATCTAAAAAACTTTTATCTACTTTATTTACATTAATTTTTTTTTTAATATTTTCAAAATCCTTTATAATATTTTTTTTTCCAAATAAACACTCAAAATAAATTTTATTTTTTTTATATTTAACTTTTCTAAAATAAAAAAATTTTTTTTTATTAGAATTTATTATTTGAATAAAATCTTTATAACCCAGATAATATAATTTTTTTCCAGTATTTAAATATTTAACTTCATTTTTTCTAACTATTGAAAAGTCGAAAAAACCTGCAGCTGAATTAAAAAAAACTTTCTCAAAAATTTTTTTATTATTTTTTTCGTAAAGTAAACTAATTCCTTTTGAGAAGAAAATACTTTCTGATACATATTTGTTTTCAAATTTTTCTGAAGCAAAACAATTAAATTTTTTGGCAAAAAAATTATTTGAAAAATAATTAAAAAATTTACTTATATCATTTCCATAATACTTTTTTAATTTTGTTTTTTTTAAGAATTTTTTTTCAAAAAACTTAATATAAAAAAATCTCTCGAAGATTGTGCTTCCAAATTCATAGTATCTTTTTATTCCCGTTGATATCAAAAGTATATAAATTACAAAACTAAATTTTAAATCTTTAATGTCGTGAAGATTTTTTTTTAACTGTTTGATACTTTTATTATTTTCTAAAACATATATGTCTTTAAAATATCTAGAGAACATGTAAGCATCATATAAGCTAAAAAATTGAGTATTTTTTAATACCTCATATTTTTTTTTCGAACCTTTTATTAAATTTCCAAATTCTAAATAAGTTTTTCTCATTTTATATTATTCTTTTTTAAGAACTTATTGATCAGATTTATTACCTTAAATTGATTGGTTCTATTTAAGCCTACAAATATTGGCAAGCTAACAGCTGTTTTGTAATATTGTTCACTCCCAGGTAATTTTTTATACCCTTTTCCAATTTTAAATAAATAAATAGGTTTGTAGTGAAATTGGACTATAACTTTATTTTTTTTCATATATAAAAAAAAATTATTTTTTTGATTTTGGTTCTTAAAATTGATCATTACTATATAAAGATGCCAGGCACTTATTATGGAGTCTTTATTTGGGTATAGAATATTTATTTTTTTTTTTTCAAGAATTCTATTATAAAATTTTGCTATTTCTCTTCTTTTTTTTAAAAAAAAATTTATCTTATCAATTTGGCTTATTCCAAGTGCACAATTAAAATCACTTAATCTAAAGTTAAAACCATTCATTACAATATCATAATCCCAATGTTTCCAACTAAATCTTTTTATCATTCCGTGTGACCGCATAAGTTTTGCTTGTTTATAAAGAGTTTTATTATTTGTAGTTACCGCGCCGCCCTCAGCAGTGGTGATAGATTTAATTGGATGAAAAGAAAAAGTGCTTAAATCTACATGCTTAGCACTTCCAATCTTAAATATCTTACCTCTCGTTTTATAGCTTGAGCCAAATGCATGACATGCATCTTCAATTAAAAAACATTTGTATTTTTTTTTTTAATAAATAATAATTTAAAGTATTTTCGTGCATACCACCTAAATGCATTGTAATTATTGCTTTAATTTTCTT
>MDSZ01187462.1_pt1 | contig 10769 bp, 17 predicted proteins | sample 811201 | NCBI WGS metagenome assembly MDSZ01 (sample SAMN05326647, study PRJNA326480) | marine metagenome | isolation source: seawater | place: Indian Ocean: North | collected 2010
AAAAAGAGATTTAGATATTGAACGCTCTTGGAAAGATAGTGGCTGGCAACTTCCTAATAAATTCACCCTACGACCATTAGATATAGATAATAGTTTTACCCTAACCGCCAAAGCCAAATCAAATCAAATAGCATTAGCTGTAGGAGACTGGCTTAAATTTCAGACTAAAAATGTACATGAAGTAATGCTTATATCTAAAATAAAAACTTCCAAATCCGGAGATACTTATTTTGTAGAAAGAGCTATACATAGAACAAAGATGGCAGCTTGGGACCAGACCGCTACAATATATGTTAGTAAATAATTATGAAAAGTAAATTATTTATATTTCTATTAGCATTTAGTGCTTTATTTATTGCAGGTAATGCTGCATTTTTTAGTATAACTGGATTATCTCATTTATTTGCAGGAGCTTTTTGGTCTGTAGTTATTATGGCTTCTTCTTTAGAGTTAGGTAAATTAGTTACCGCAAGTTTTCTTCACAGGTACTGGAATGTATTAAGTAACTGGATAAAAGTATATTTAGTCACTGGATGTATTGTTTTAGTATTTATAACTTCTATAGGTATATTTGGATATCTTTCAAAAGCATATCAAGGATCTACATTAGAATTAAATAAAATAAGTTTAGAATTAAATATATACGAAGATGAATTAAATAGGTTAAAGGAAAATAAAACTTATTTAATGGAAGAAATGGATATTCAAGTAAATTCATTACCAGATAATTATGTTACTGCTAAGAAGAATTTAAGAAATGAATATTATACTCAAATATCTGAGGTAACAACTCAGATAGGAGAAATTAATTCAAAAGTAAGTGATTTAAAAATTTCTATGCTAAATACTGGAGCAGATGTTGGTCCAATTTTATATGTTGCAGACACATTTAATACAGATGTGGATACAGTAGTTAAGTGGCTAATTTTTATTTTAATATTAGTATTTGATCCGCTGGCTGTTGCATTGGTATTGGCCACAAATATAGCTTTATCTAGAATGGGTTCTAAACCTAAAGAACCTGGAGTTGCTAGAACTATAATAAAAGTTCCGGTTAATCAAATAGAACCAGAACCCACAGAAAACCAAGATATCCCAGTTACAGAGCCAGATAAACCAAGTAGCAAACCAGGCATTGCTGGCCCAAATGTAAACGGATAATTAGAGTTTAGATTTATATTTAATATAAGGAGGTATCTTCTTATGGCCAAAAAAAGAAGTAACCCAAATTCAGAGATGCTTAATCAAGCATGTACTAACAAACGTCAAGCACTTTCCCAACTTAAAAGAAGAATGAGAAGCTATGAATTAAAATTTCGTACAAATAATCAAAAAGCTTTTTATGAAACAATACAAGATAAAGAATTAACATTTTGCGCAGGTCCGGCAGGATCTGGTAAAACATATATAGCTGTAGCATTTGCCTTACAAGCTTTAGCAGAAAGAGGAAATCATGTAGATGGTATTATAATAACTAAACCCTTAGTAGAGGCAGCCGGAGAAAAAATAGGATTTTTACCAGGAGATATAGATGAAAAAACCGATCCATTTATGATGTCTTATTGGTGTAATATGGAAAAACTTATTGGTAAAGATGTGCTAGAAGTCTTAACTTATACAAAGGTTATTGAAGTAATTCCTATGGCGTACATGAGAGGAGTTACGTTAGATAATAAAATTGTTATATTAGATGAAGCCCAAAATGCCACAACTGATCAAATGAAAATGCTACTTACCAGAATAGGAGAAGATAGCAAGTATATTATTTGTGGAGATATAGAACAAACAGATAGAAAAGGCGGTAACGGTTTATTAGACGGCCTTCTTCGTTTTGCAAACACAGAACAAGTTGGAATATCTACATTTGGCCCAGAAGATATTGTAAGAAATCCTTTAATTTCTGTTATTCTAGATCAATATAAACTGGAAATTCATCCAGATGATTTAGATTTAATAGAATCAGGAGGAGACGGTTCTGCTCATTTAATTCCAAGAGCTGGAGCCTTTTTGTCACAAGAAAGTGACATACCTTTAAAAAGAATAACTAAACATAAGGATTCTAAACATGGCAATTAGTTTAAATATTATAACTAGACAGGCGAAAGGAGCACCTCTTACAGTCCAGGAGATTGATAATAACTTTATTACTCTTAGAGAAGGAGTTGAAACTGCGACACCTCCTGGTTTTAATTTTGACTATAATGCAGCTACTAATATATTAGAGATTGATAATACGGTATACGGAGGAGATCTTAGCGGCGGTATTAATTTATTCCCAAGTATGGGAAATTCTACACTTAGACTTGGAGCAGAGACAGGACATGGAAGTACTACTGTTTTAGGAAATTTAGTTGTAGATAGAATTGCACATGGAGTAGGTCCTAATCCAGACGATATAATGATTTTTAAAAGTAATGGAGAAGACGTTTTAAAAGTTCGACAGGACGGAGTATTCATATTTGGAGCAAAAGACGTTCCACCTGCGGCTGCCAAAGGAGGCATGTACTTCGATGGTAACGACTTTTGGTTGTCTGAAGACGACGCGTAATAAATTAACCCAAGGAGGTACACATGAGTTTAAAAAGTAAGATGGTAAAACCAAGTGAAAAGCGTAAATTAATTAAAGAATTAAAAATTACGGAAACTGATATAGAATTTTTATTAACTGCAATTAAAAATAGCATGATACATGGCTCAACCCTAGAGCAAGCAGTAGCTACTATAGAAAAATTACAAAATATTTATACACAATTGCAGGCTTCTTCTGAGCAATCTGGTTCAACTCCCGGTCAGATTGCAGCCAGAAAAGCTCAAAAAGAGTTGGAAGAGAAAGATAACGAGAAATAATATTATATGTTTGAAGGAAGATCATTAAAAGATCTTAGATATAGCTTCAGACAGGATTTTATAGATTATGACTCTTTTCTAGGGGTCTCTTCTTCTATATCTTCTAAACGAACTCTATCAGACAGGTCTAATGCAATATTTAATTATGAAAGTTTATCTGCACTAAAAGAGACTTTAAAAAATAGTTTATATAATAGAATAGATAAAGATGAATTAATGGGTCTATCTGCCGCTCAGATAGGAATTCCAGCTCATGCTATTTATTTAGAATATTTATATGAAAATAGAACTAAGAATATAATGCTTACAGATCCAGAGATAGTTGCATCAGAAGATAAAGATCATGAATTATTTTTAAAACTTATTAAATGCCCTAATTCCCCTACCCCTTATCATATTGGAATATTCAATAAAAAGGTTATAATTAGATCTTCTAATAATAAAGATTTTAAAATATCTGTAGATGATTCTTTAGATAACACTGGTAAACTTGCAGCAAACATACAAAGAGTTGTTTGGGCTGATAAGGGGTTTATTCCGGGGGATTCCTCTGAAATACCTATGAATTATTTTAATATATGCAAGACAATGGAGAAAAGTGAAAAATTACAAGAAGTATTTAATTGCTGGATTCATAAAGATGAAATATTAGAAATAATAAATAAATATAATCTAGTAGATAGCATAGGTCTTCATAGAAATGGAACTAAAGCTATATATAATAATTTTTTAAGTTTGCTTACAAACAACTATAATCAAGACTGGATTAAAGTCCCAGCTATTAATATGTTTAAACAAAATAATGATTTTACTTTGAATTAATAAAAAAATTTAGTAATTTTAGCTACGTATAAAAATGGAGATAATATGAGTTTTAATTTAATACCGAAAGCAGATAGAGTTGTTATCCAAGTAGACACTATCGAAGAAAAGACTACCGCTGGAATAATCATTCCTGATAGCGCAAAAGAAAGACCACATACTGCAACAGTTATAGCTATAGGACCAGGGGTTTGGATGAATACTGGAATTCAAAGAAAGCCAGATGTTTCTATTGGCGATAAAATAATGTTTTCAAAATACTCAGGAACTAAGTATACTGAGAACGATCAAGAATATTTAATAATCAGGGAAGCTGACATTATTGCAAGCTTTAAAAAATAAATGCCTAGATATAGGTGGACAGATCAGAAAATAATATCTGAAATTTTAAAATTAAAGGCTTCACAACGATATTCTACATATGTAAAAAATTCAAATGGTGCATTGTGGAAAGCAGCTGAAAGGCATTTTGGTTCATGGGGAGCTGCTATTGAAGCTGCTGGTTTGAACTATGAAGAGATTTTAAGATGGGGACCTAGGGTAGCTCCTAATAGGGGAAAGGGAGGATTGTGCTCTTATCCTAATTGTACAGGAGTACATCATGCTGGAGGAATGTGCCAAAAGCATTATAATAAGATCAGATACGAATCCACAAAGACATAACTATGATAGTAGTATTAAATTATATGGATGGTGATTACGAAGTTATTCACTATGAGCGTAAGAGATTAGAAACGTACTTAGCTCAGCAGATTAAAAGTACGGCCGAGTTTAGTAAAATGGATTTTATTCGTATAGAATGGGATATGCATCATGAACTAATAGTACCAAAAGGAACTAAGGTTAATCGTTTTTTAAGAAATAGATTTGGAAATGTTACCACAGAAGAAGGAGGTTCTTTATTAATTCTTCCCTGTGTTACACTTCAAATTTGTGATGACGAGGAAGAAATTCTAAAAAAAGCTGATCCTACTCAAATTGCTTTTAAAGATATTATAGTATATCCATTAAAAGTTGAAAGACAATTAATTAGATTATTTAACGCGAGAAAACATGGCATACATAAGAAGAGACAAAAAAATATTCCGAAAAAAGGGAGTCAGCGGCGACGTAAAAGTCGAAAGCCAAGTAGCAAAAAAGGCAAGTCCAGATAAGGATTTAGCTGATGAAATTACTGAATCAGAATTAATTTACGATGATGCTATAAGGGCTAATCTACTAACTGAAGCTGAGGAAACTTTAGAAGAATTAGAAAACGTTGTAAAAGATAAGCTGAATGATATAGCAGTATTACTAGATCCTACTATAGACTTTGAGTTGGTTAAAGCGGTAACTACCTTAGCCGGGGAACCTAAATTACTAATTGATGGAGACATTATACAAATGGCTGCTGATTTATCAATGGATGGTCCTATACATCTTAATGGCTTTGATCCAGTAGCAGCAGTACTTGGTCTTTATGGTGGAAATGATAAACCAAATGTGCCGGTTCCTAATTTATTTGCAGATTGCTTAGAGATGCAGAATTTAGTTAATATTCCATCTCCAGAAGATGAGGAATTTACAACTAGTCCAGTAGATGAAGTTCATGTAGAGATTGAAAAAGCTAAAACATTATCTATATATAGTAAATTATGGAAAATATTTAAATACTATCCCGGAGTAGATATTAAATCTTTTTTAAAGAAAATAAGAAATAGATGGACAAAAAGACCTGTAAATAGGGCTATTAGATGGGTAGAATGTCGAATGATTAATCCTGGTTGGTTTTTATTGACAGGAGAAGCCAGATCTTGTAAACCAGGAGAAGACGCAGATGATCCCCTAGAGCCAGATGAAATATATAATTTACAAGCTGAGGATATAGAAGGAACAGGCTTAGATTGTATGGAAGCAGCGGCTATCGTTATGAAATGGTTAGATGCTAATATGCATAAAGATCAAGGAGTAAAGGCTATGGCTTTTGCAATGGAAGAACGGGCTTACCATGAAGCTAGAAAATTTTCAATTCTTAATGGAGGTCTTAATAAAAAAGATTTGTTTGCTTCAACTATTAAAGAATTAAACGATAAAACAAAAAATATACCTAGATATAAGAAAAGATATTATGATCATAAAGATACATTTATTAAAAAAGATTTAGGGGAAAGCGTTATAATGAAAGGGCGAAATGGGTAATCAAAAGTATAACTCATTATATAGGCATGAAGTTTATTTAGGAGACTACAGAATAGAGTGGTCTGATCAAAAAATTTCTATAGTTTGTAGCTGCCATGATAAAGTAGAATTAGAACTTTTTTCAGAATCACATACGACATGCCCTAAATGTTGCAGACGGTATTCTATTATGGAACTAGTAAAAGTAGAAGTTCCTGATGATATAGAAAATGAAAATTTTAATGATGTAGAATTACAAGATATAATTGAAAAAGATCGAAGGAAATGGGAATAAATGAGCACATTTTTAAAACAACTTAGAGAGCGTTTAAAGAAACAACAAGAAAAAAAGAATGTAGTTTCTGCATTTAAACGTGTACCTAAAAAAGATATTTCTTTTTTACCGGCAAGTTCTGCTCCTGAAACTTTGACTAGTTTTGCTAATCAAAGAATAGCTGAGCTTATGGCTTCTGTTGGAGGAGAGGATAAATTTGTAGATGGAGATTTTACTATTCAATATATTGATAAAAGCTCCAAAGCAGATTTTGTAAAAGTACAAGAGGTAGAATTGCAGGCGGAGAAATCAAAAGAAGCTGGAACATATGATGAGTTTGATTTTGAACCCAAAACAATAACAGAAACTACAGTATTAAAACAAGGACTTTCTGCTGATGCTGTTCAGTTCTATATGATAACAATTGAATATATTCAATTGATAGAAGTACAATAATTATAATTATTAACAAAAAACCTAGGAGTTTAAATGAATAGAATAATATATATCACCGAAGATATTCGATCCACCTCTGGAGACTATCAACGAGAAAATTCACTAATAAGAAGAGTTTTTGACGATGTCAACTATCTAAATTTATTAGGTAAAGATCCCATCCATGTCTTTATTGATACAGATGGTGGCAATCTTAAAACAGCATTAAGTATCTTCGATATTCTCAGACTTTCCAAAGCACCAATTTATACATATGCACTTTCAGAAGTAAGCTCTGCTGGTACTGTTATTTATCTAGCAGGTGATAAAAGATTTGCATTTACTCATAGTCAATTTATGATGCATGAAAGTTCTCTATCTGTTGGAGGAAGCAAAAAAGATTTTGAGTATACTGCAGCCCAATGTTTAGAACAAAATGCAAAAGTATTTCCAATATTTAACTCTCGAATTAAAATGGGTAAAAGAAAATTTGATAAACTTCATGAACACAGTAATTATCTTTGGGCTGAAGAAGCTAAAAAACATAAAATGGTTACTGAAATTCTAACAGAGATGCCTAATCATTTAATAAAAGCATCTATGGAATACGCACTAGAACCAATAGCCCTAGAAATGAAGTTTGATGAATAAATATGTTATATATACAGTAATAGTATTTTTAGTAAGCAATGTACTAATTTGGTATCAAGTTAATAGTCAACTTGTTTGGGATTGGGCCAAGACTTCTAAGTCAATGTGGTTTATGGCGTTAATGGGAGTTCCTATAAGTTTATTATTTTGGTTTGGAACTAAGTGGGGGTATACTGGTTTTGGCAATCTATGGGCTGTGAGGTTTATGGGATTTGCTACATCAATGCTTGTTTTTCCGGTTATGACTTACTTATATTTAGGGGAAGCTATAACTATAAAAACAGCAATTACAATAGTATTAGCTATAATTATAATGATACTACAATTTATATAAGGAGAGAGAATGTTAACTATAGAGAGTATAGAAGAGTTACCACATCCAGTTAGAGCAATGGCTAGAAACTTTTTAGAATCAGATACACATGAACCTGAGATATTTGAGTGTACATCTGATGAGTATGATACACTAGCTAAGTCTCAAGACGTTGTGACTCAACTATTATATTGGAGAAGTGAACATAAATTCTACGCAGTATTAGCAGGAGATGCAGAACGAAAAATAGTATCTCAAGTTATACATCACGATCCATTTTTTGTTGCAAGATCTATATTAGCTTTTTTTGAAGTAGATGAAAGTAATATTAGAATATGGCAAACTAAATATAAAAAGAAATCAATGAATGAGGATATTTTAGAATTTCATGAAAGACAGTAGTTTACAGGAATATAAAGAATCAAGACATGCTCTATGTAAATTAGCCGATCATGGCAAATTAAACAAGTATAAAGAAAGAAAAGAAGTTAATATTTTTTTAAAACTTTATAAAAGTAATGGAGCAGATTGTCCATATTTATTGGCTTTAACTAAAGCAATTCATACAACTAATCCAGATCTATATAATAAGCTTTTAATGATAAAATGAAAAAAGAATCTGACATAACTTCTACAGAGATAGCTTTATCTAAAAAATTATCTAATGCGTTAAAGCAGATAGATAAGGATGAGAAAGTAACATTAAGTTCTCTTCCGGAAGTACCGGAAATACAGTCAATACTTAATGCATATCCAGAGGATAAACGAGATTCTATAGAACTTAGTAGGACACAAGTAGAAACTCTCATTAAAAACGCTCAGACGTCCACTTTTGGAGTAAAAAATACTTTACCCATGGTGTGCCAAGACAGTGAATGTCCGTTTGCGTCTATTTGCACATTTCATAAAATGGGTATAGCTCCTAAAGGAGAAAGGTGTCCAGATGAAATTTTATACTTAGAAGCAATGGTGCCTCAACTAATTAAAGACATGGGTGTAGATATGGAGAATTATTTAGAAGTTAATATGGTTCAAGAGTATGCTGCAACTTTACTAGATGAACGTAGAGCAAGAAATATGATAGCAATGGAAGGAGACGTTAAAGAAGTTGCTTCGGCTGTGGTTCAATCAACAGGTACAGTGTTGTATCAAGAACAGCTAACTCCTTATGTAGATATTAAAGATAAGGCATCCAGAAGATTAAGTATTATAAGAAAAGAATTATTAGCTACGAGAGAGCAGAGAGCAAAGTATAAGTTAACTGACGATTCAGACCCTTCAACAAGAGCGGCAGATATGAGAGAAAAATTTGAATTGTTAAAAATCCGAGAAGCGCAAAAGACACAAAATAGAAATGATAATCTAGACAACGCATTCCAGGAGGATACAGAAGAAAATGGCAATTAAACAAGTACCTAAAGGAGCTAGTAGTATAGCTAAAAACTTTAAGCCAGGATTTGGAACATATGCTCTGGCAGGAGCCGGTATTATGGCTGCTTTCGGTGGCATGAAATGGTTAGCAAATCCAGGTCAATCTGTAAAATCTCCAGATGGTGAAAATCCATACTCTGCAGCGTCTTTTAAAGATGCAGGTTACTTACAAAGAATGAGTCGACTTGCTGCTTTAGGAATGGCTACTCCTGCGCCCGGAGGAGCTGGAGCTGGAGTCGGTAATGCCGTAAGTAATATAGTCAATTATCATACGGAAAGAGCTAAAGATATTTTTGCAACTACAGTTGGAGGAGAAACAGGTTTAAGTTCATCTTTTATGGGAGGAGCTAAATGGGGTGGTATTGCAGGTGCAGCCACAGGAATGGTTGCTAGTATAGCTAGTTGGGGAAGAATACCTTTTACTAAAAGTGTTCCAGTACTAGGAGTATTAGGAGCAGTAGCTGGAGGATATGGAGCTCGTAAAGTAAATTTAGATATTATTAGATCTGTTAACGAAGCTAAAAAGAATTCATTAAATAAAAGAAGAATGTCCAATAGAGGGAAAATGGTAGGACCAGGTTTTAGATCATGGTCAAATCAAGGTAGAAGAATTGGAAAGCCAGGACATTTAGGAATGGATGGTTCTGTACCTTTTTCCATGCATAAAGCTAGAAATAGGAGTACTGTCTAATGCCAATGATTGCTAATCCAGGAGGAGCTTTAGGTTATGGCTTCCAAGGTGGAATTGCTACACAATACGGCGCAAGTGCGATTGCTTCTGCTGCCTATGGCGGAGCTAACTACGCGGTAGGCGAAGCTACTGGATTTAATCCTTTGGCAGGAGTAACTCCTACTCCATGGATGGGAGCCGTTTATGGAGCTGCAGCAGGTATGCCGTGGCCATGGGAAGCAGCTGGTGCCTTAAAAGAAGGTTTATTTGGTCCAAGTGTTAGAGGATATAAACAGTCTTATTCTTCTCCAAGTGGATGGAGACATCAGAATTATGGTAGACATGGACTGTTTTGGCGTAAATCTGGGGGTGCTTTTGGAAAAGCTGGATCATTTGCATCGAGAGAAGCTGCCGAAGCTGGTATAACTAAACGACAATTTGCTGGAGTTATAGGTTGGAAAACTATGCTTCTTGGAGTACAACCATCAGGAGGTGTCTGGGCAAAAATGTCTATAGGTAATGTTGGTCTTTCTGTAACTGAAATGATTGGTAAAAGTATGGCAGCCATAGATCCTACTTGGAATAGTCCTACTGTTCAAAAGATGGCTAATGCAAGAAGACTAGGATTAGCGGGTATGTTTAATGTTGTAGATGAAGCTGCTGATATAGGTGATTTAAAACATGGTTGGTTGTATAAGTTAGCTGGAGTTGATCCAGAAAACGCTAAGTTTGGATCTTTGAACAAGGGCGGAGTAAGAGGTAAAAGTATTAAAATCTCAACTGACCTAGTCAAAAAGGGGTTACACTTAAAAGCTATAGGAACTGCTGGTAGAGTATTTAATGTAGCAGGTGGTGCATTTTCATTATGGAGTTGGATGAGCATTATTAAAGATACAACTCAAATTGTTTCAAACGTAGCTGCTCAAGGATTTGGAGAGGCAGCAAAAAGATTATATAGTTTTATGGGCGAAGTTAATCAGCCTGATTTTGGAAGAGGATATATTCCAGAAGCATTAGACACGAGAGGAGCAGCAACGGAAAGACAGAGGGCGTTGCGTGCAGCATACTCAGCAAAAATAAACCCTCAAAATAGAATGTATGGCAACGAAGCCATGTATCATCACTCAAGATAAGGAGAAAAATGGTAGAAGTAAAACCTAAGTATAACG
>MDSZ01198641.1_pt1 | contig 10769 bp, 10 predicted proteins | sample 811201 | NCBI WGS metagenome assembly MDSZ01 (sample SAMN05326647, study PRJNA326480) | marine metagenome | isolation source: seawater | place: Indian Ocean: North | collected 2010
CCGGAAACCGTGTGGCGCCTCATACATAAGAATTCAGGAGCGGCAGAATGACGGCGACATACGACCCGACGGCACAGTTCGATATCGATGTCTCGGAAGAGATCTACCGCAGCGGACCGGACGGCGATTGGCCGGTGCGCCTGTACCGATCCCAAGGCGACGGCCCGTTCCCAGTCTTGCTCGATGTGCACGGCGGGGCCTGGAGTAACGGCAGCTATCTGAACAACGAGGATGTCGACCGCGCCTTGGCGGCTTCCGGCATACTGGTCGCCGCCATCGAGTTCCGCCAGGCACCCGAACATGTCTATCCCGCGCAAGTCGCCGACGTGAACTACGGCACGCGTTGGCTGAAGGCACGGGCGGCCGAATTAGGCGGCGACCCCGCCACCCTCGGCGCGCTTGGCACATCCAGTGGCGGCCACTCGATCATGCTGAGCGTGCTCAAGCCGAGCGATCCCCGCTATGCAGCCGAGACCTTGGCTGCCGACCCTTCGGCCGACGCGACGGTCCGCTATGCCATCAACGGCTGGCCGGTGCTGGATTCGCATGCCCGCTATCTCTATGCGCGCGACGCCGGTGTCGAACGTTTAATGAAGTCGTCCGAGAATTACTTCGGTGACGAAGATACGATGCGCGAAGGCAACCCGCAGCTTGTCCTGGAACGCGGCGAACAGACGGCGCTGCCGCCCGCCCTGATCCTCCAAGGCACGAAAGACGACAACGTCCCGTTGGCGATATCCGAACGGTTCGTTGCGACTTTTAAATCCCTCGGCGGGTCCATCGAACGCGTGTTGTTCTCCGATATGCCGCATGCCTTCACACGCGAACCGGGGCCGGAAACCGACCGGGCAATCCAGTTGATGAAATCCTTCATCGCCGAACAACTCAAAGACCGGTAAGGGGGCGAGATGCAATACGATTATATTATCGTCGGCGGCGGTTCGGCGGGTTCCGTCTTGGCGAACCGCCTGTCGGCCCGCAGCGCCAACAAGGTTCTGGTCTGCGAAGCGGGGCAAGACACGCCGCACGGCAAGGTGCCGCCGGAAATCCTCAACAGCTACCCGGGCAAAGCCTATCTCGATCAGCGATTTCATTGGACCGAGCTGAAGGTCACGACCCAGGTCGTCTCGCACAACAACCCGGAGGAAGACCGTCCGCCGCTCCGCAAGTACGAGCAGGCGCGCGTGCTCGGCGGGGGCTCCTCCATCAACGGGCAACTCGCCAATCGGGGCGCGCCGACCGACTTCGACGAGTGGGCGGAACGCGGCGCCAAAGGTTGGAATTGGGACGCCGTCCTGCCGTATTTCAAGAAGGTCGAGCGGGATATGGATTTCGACGGCCCCTATCACGGCAACGAAGGCCGTATTCCCGTCCGGCGCATTTTCCCAGATCTATGGAACGGCTATTCGAAAGCGGCCTCCGAAGCGCTCGCCAACGCCGGCTACGAATATCTCCCGGATCAGAACGGCGAATTCAAAGAAGGTTATTTCCCGATCACCAGTTCCAACGCCTATGAGCGTCGGGTCTCCGCTGCGATCGGATACCTCGACCCCGGCACCCGGCTGCGCGAGAACCTCACGATCTCGACCCATACGCAAGTCACCGAACTCTTGTTCGAAGGCCCGAAATGTGTCGGCGTCAAAGCCCTCGTCGAAGGCAATGAAACCGAGTTCCGCGGCAACGAGGTGATACTGTCGTCCGGCGCGATCCACTCGCCGGCCCACCTGTTGCGCGCCGGGATCGGCCCCGCCATGCATCTCAACGACCTTGGCATTCCCGTCCGCGCCAATAGCGCAGGGGTCGGGCAACGCTTGATGGATCATCCCTCCATCGCGGTGGCCGCCTTCATTCATCCGGATGGCCGGATCAACGACTATACCGGCCGACATGCGCTCGTGGGCATGCGGTATTCCTCCGGCATCGAAGGGGCGCCGATGGGTGACATGTTCGCGCTCCCCATCGCCAAATCCTCTTGGCACGCGGTCGGCGAGCAGATCGGTTCCTGGATAATCTTTGTCAATAAGACCTATTCGGAAACGGGACAGGTGCGCTTGGCAACGACCCATTGGCGAGACGAGCCAACGGTCGAGTTTAACCTCCTGTCCGACAAGCGCGACCTCGACCGGCTGACCCAAGGCTTCCGGAAGGTTGCGAAGCTTTACGAAGACCCGGCAATGCAGGCCGTCACCAGCAACGTCTTTCCGGCCAGTTATAGCGACAAGGTCCGTCAGGTCGGTCTTGTGAACAAAAAGAACGAATTCCTCACGAACGTCATGGCGAAACTGCTCGACGGCCCGTCCGGATTGCGCGCGATGCTGATCCAAAAATTCATCATGGAGGGCTACACGCTCGAGCAGATGATGACCGACGACGACGCCATCGAGGAATTCGTGCGCAAGGCTGCGGTCGGTGTCTGGCACGCCTCCTGTACCTGCCGGATGGGAACGGACGACGACCCGATGGCGGTGACCGACAACACCGGCCGCGTGCGCGGCGTCGACGGATTGCGGGTGGTCGACGCGTCGATTTTTCCGGTTGTCCCTTGCGCAAACACGAACTTCCCGACATTGATGACGGCCGAGAAGATTTCGGACGCCATCTTGTCCGGCCAATAACGCCTCAGACGGATACACATCATGGACGAACAACGCGCCTTCGACGGCATCAAGGTTCTAGATTTCACACAGGGCATCGCGGGGCCCCACAGCACGATGCTGCTGGCGCAACACGGCGCGGACGTGATCAAGATCGATCCGCTCGACGGCGATTGGGGCCGTTCGATGGGCGCCCTCTACGGCGACCATTGCGCGCATTCCATCGCGTTCAACCGGGGCAAGCGCTCCATCGCCCTCGACATGAAACAACCCGAAGCGCTTGAAGTCACACAGAAGATGGCGGCGGAATGCGACGTCGTCGTCGAAGCCTTTCGACCCGGCGTGATGGCCAAGTTCGGCCTCTCCTATGACGACGTGAAGAAGGTCAACCCGAACGTCATCTACCTCTCGGTCACCGGCTTTGGCCAAGAAGGCCCGAACAATGGATTACCGGTCACCGACGCCATCATCCAAGCTTATTCCGGGTTCATGACCATCAATCGGGACAGCCAGGGCCTGCCCAATCGGGTGAACATGATTCCGATCGACGTCACCACCGGCCTCTATGCGTTCCAAGGTCTCTCCACCGCCTTGATGCGGAAGTTCCGCTACGGCACCGGCTGTTATATCGACAACAGTTTGATGCAGTCCGCCGCCGCGTTCCAGGCCGCCAAGATCGCTGAGTTTTATTTGGAAGACGGCGAGGTCGCCCCGCTCTACGCGCCGGTCGGCACCATGAAGACCGCCGACGGCTTCATGAACGTCACCGCGATGCGCGACCACCACTACGAAGCGCTTTGCGATATCCTGGGTCTGCCGGAACTGAAGACCGACCCGCTCTACGATACTCGCGAAAAGCGGATCGAGAACGAAAAGACGTTGATGGTGCTGATCCGCGCCGAGTTCGAGAAACAGCCGTCGGCCCATTGGGCGAAGCTCCTCACGGACGCCGGCGTCATGAACTCGATTGTCCAAGGCTATGGCGACTTTATGAACCATGAGCACACCAAGGCCGTCGGTGCCGTCGCGTATGTGGAACATGACGGTGCAGGCACTTTCCCGATGCCGCAAATCCCCGGCCTGCCGCGGATCGAGGGTCCGTCCGCTATGACCCATGCGCCGCATATCGGTGAACACTCGGCGATTATTCTGAAGGAATGGGGCTACAGCGACGACGCCATTGCCGAGATGTTGTCGAAAAAGGTTACCGCCGTGCCCGAAGCACAAGCCGCCGCGGCGGAGTAGTCGAGCGACGCTCAGCTCCAAACCCCGGGTTCCCGCTTCGCGGGCCCCGGAATGACATGTCTAATAAAAATGTCATTCCGGACGCGATCGCGATCCGGAATTTTAGCCTGAGCGTTACCTACGGCGACGCAGCGTCTGCCAGAAAATCCCGCATCAACCCGTTGAACCGTTCGACATGTTCGAGCGAGGCGAGGTGCTGTGCCGGTTCCAGCCAGTGCAGGGGTGCGCCGAGCATTTCGGCCATCTTCTTGGAGGTTTCAGTCGGCGCGCCGGGATCGTCCGGTGTGGCGATCACGATGGACGGCACTTTGACCTCAGGTAAACGCGGCATCGTGTTGAGACCGCACATGGCGGCACTTGCGGCATCGAAGCTCGCCGCGGAGAAGCGGCCGATCATTTCCGCCATGTAGACGTAACCGGGACTGCTGGCGGCGGCGGCCTCTGCGGTAAGCCATCGGGCCAAAAGCGGTTCGCGCACCGCTTCCATGCCGTCTCGCAAGACAAGTGCGGCCCGATCGCGCCACGCCTGCAACTGATCATCGGAATATTCAGACGTCGTGTTGACCAGGGCGATTGAGGCGACACGGTCCGGATGATCCAGCGCCACCGTTTGCGCGATCATCCCGCCCATCGAGACGCCGCAGATATGCACCTGTTCGATGTCCAGCGCATCCAACAAGCCGACAACATCCCCCGCCATCATCTCAAGCGAGTACGGCCCCGGCGGCTTTCCGCTCTCGCCATGGCCACGGGCATCGTGGCGCAAAACGCGGAACCCCTCGAACGCCGGCAAGTGCGGGTCCCAATATCGGTGATCGCTGGCAAAGCAGTGATTGAGACAGACGACCGGCGCGGCCGCCGGCCCGCTTATCGCATAATTCAACGTGATCCCATCGATTTCGATCCGGCTGCTTGCCATCCGAGGGCCTCTACCCACCATTAATTCCCACAACTCATCTAGTGTGGATCGGACCGTAATGCCATCAGACATCAATCGCCGTTTTCATTTGGCCGTCCGTCCGACCAACTTGCCGGGCGATGCGCACTTTCGCATCGAAACCGCGCCGATCCCTAAACCCGGTACCGGCGAAGTCCTGGTCCGCGTGCTGATTGCCGCCTTGTCGCCGTGGCAGGGTCAACGCCTCAAGGACTTCGAGAACTACACCGCGCCGTTCAAGATCGGCGAATTGATCGACTGCGATGTATTGGGTCAAGTGGTTGAAAGCAAAACGGGCGAACGTCAGCCAGGCGACCTCGTCACCGGACGGCTTGGGTGGCAGGAATACGCCATCGCCAAACCGGAAAACCTTTTGCCCGCGACGCGAGACTTCGGCGAGACCTTGTGGCTAACCGCACTCAGCTCGCCGGGCCTGACCGCGTATTGTGCGATGGAGATGTTCGGCCGCCCGATGCCGGGTCAAACCCTCGTTGTGACGTCCGCCGCCGGCTCTGTCGGCAGTTATGCGGTCCAGCTCGGCAAACTTGCGGGCATGAAAGTCGTCGGCATCGCCGGCGGACCGGAAAAATGCGCGGTCGTCACGGGACAACTGGGCGCGGACGCCTGTCTCGACCATCGCGTGCCCGACCTGGCCTCGCGCCTTCGCGAGACCTGCCCGGAAGGCGTACATCTTTTCTTCGACACGGTCGGCGGATGGATCGGCGATGCCGTTTTCGAGGGATTGGCGAAGTTCGCGAAAGTGTTGATCGTCGGCCGGACGATCTCCAACAACAGCGAGCGTCCGGATCTCGACCCGGTCAACATGCGGATGCTTTGGGCCCGGGAAGCCAGCATTCAATGTTTCTCGCGTTACTCGTACCCCGAGAATTGGGCGCGTGCGCGCGAGCACATGATGACGCTTTGCCGCGACGGCAAGATCAAGGCGATCGACAGTCTGATCGACGGATTCGAGCGGACACCCTCCGCCCTCCATGACATGCTCGCGGGCAAATACACCGGCAAAGTGATGGTGCGCTACGCGGAGGCACAATAATGGATTTCGAGAAAGTCAAAGCGGCGGGAATCGAGTTCGCCTATCGCTGGGACGGCAATCCGGACGGACCGGTCGTTATGATGGCGCACGCGATGGGCACCAGCCATCGGATTTGGGACTGGCAGGTGCCGGCCCTCGAAGACCGCTACCGGTTGCTGCGCTATGACTGGCGGGGGCACGGCGATAGCGGTGCGCCGCCCGGCCCGTATACGCTGTCGCAATTCGTCTCGGATGCGGTTGCGGTGATGGATGCGCTCGATCTGCGCACGGTACATTGGGTCGGTATTTCAACGGGCGGAATGATTGGCCAAGGCCTCGGAATCCATCATCCCGAACGCATCGCCTCGCTCACGCTCTGCAACACGACATCGCAATCGACCGCGTGGTATCGCGAATGGGTGAAAGAGCGCCAAGCCGTCGTAAAAGAAGGTGGTATGGCGCCCGTCTGGGAGATGACGGACAAGCTTTGGTTCACGGACGCCTACACCGACGCCGCGAATGCGGATTATCATGCGATCCGGGACGTCTTCGTCAAAACCCCGGTGCCGGGCTATCTCGGCGGCACGTCCGCCGTCGCCGATCTGGCTTATCTGCCGGACCTGCCGCGAATCACGGCACCGACGCGGATAATCGCGGCGGGCGACGACCCGGTGACGCCGATCATCCGATCGGAAGAAATCCGCGACGCCATCCCCGGCGCAAAGCTCACTGTCATCGACGGACAGCGGCACTTCTCGAATGTGGAAGTGCCAGACGAATTTAACCCCGTTCTTCGGGACGGTCTGGACGACATGTTGGAGGAGATCGAGCGATGACGTTATCCGCACACCCCACCGTCTCTGGAACCACGTATATGGCGGTCTCCGGCCATCCGGCGGCCTCCCTGGCGGGCACGCAAATTTTGGAAGCCGGCGGCAATGCAGTCGACGCCGGTGTCGCCATCGGCCTTTGTATCAACGTGCTGGAAAGCGAGATGACCGGGTTTGCCGGCGTCGCCCCCGCGATGTTGCGCATGGCCGCCGACGGTGAGGTGCGGAACTTCGTTGGCGTCGGTCCTTGGCCGAAAAATTTGGACGCCGCCTATTTTCGCGAGAATCACGACGGCCTTGTCCCGCCCGGCATCCTCGACACCGTGGTGCCGGCCGCACCGGATATCTGGCTCACCGCCCTGCAGAAGTTAGGAACCCTCAGCTTCGGTAAGGTTGCCGAAGACGCCATATGCTTAGCGCGCGACAGCTTCCCAATGTTCCCATTCATGGTCGAAACGATGCAATCGCATTTCGACGATTTCAAAGAATTGCCGGGGACGGCGGAAATATTTTCGCCGGGCGGGGCGTTGCCGAAACCCGGGGACCTCTTTGTGCAGGCGGACCTCGGGCGCACGCTCCAGTTCCTTGTGGACGAGGAGAAGGCCGCAAGCCGTGGCGGGCGGGATCCGTCTGCACGATTTGTCTGGATCAAAAGAGCGGCATCCTACAAGGTGGCGCCGACCCACGACGCAATGCCTGCGCCATCGGCCGTTAGAACACGGCGACACTAAAGAGGATCAAAATGTATTACGACAGTGTTGAGAACAAACACGGCTTGAAACACGACCCCTTCAAGGCCCTGGTGGCACCTCGGCCGATCGGCTGGGTCTCGACCGTCAACAACAACGGGGTGCGGAATTTGGCCCCTTACAGTTTCTTCAACGCCGTCAGCGATCGCCCACACTACGTCATGTTCGTCTCGGCGAAACGCAAGGACAGTCTACGCAACATCGAAGCGAACGGCGAGTTCACCTGCTCAATCTCAACGATGGATACGCGGGACGGTATGAACATCTCATCTGCACCGGTCGAGGCCTTGGCAGACGAATTCGCGCTTGCCGATCTCGAGACCGCACCATCGCATTTCGTCAAACCGCCACGCGTCGCCCGCGCACCCGCATCGCTCGAATGCAAACATTGGAAAACCGTTGAATTGCCGGATGTGAGCGGCGATGACGGCCATTTCATCGTCATCGGCCAAGTGATCGGCATCTTTATCGACGATGCGGTTATCAAGGACGGCATTGTCGACACAGCATCATTCCGGCCTTTGGCGCGGATGGGGTATATGGATTACGCCGTGGTGACGCCGGAGACCGCGTTCTCACTCGGCCGCCCGCAAGTGCAGGAAGACGGTTCCGTCAAAATTCCCGAAGGCGAGTGGGACGGCGTCTACCGCTAAGACTTATCGAAGACCGTCTTCGCCGACCGCGTCTTTCGCCTCTAAGCCGCCGACGCGCGGCAGCGGGCGGCCCGAGTCGGTAACGGCGACGGCGACAAGGATTTCATCCGGCCGCGGCGCATCATTCACCCAAACTTCCATGCCGTCGAAATGGCTGCGAACATAGGCCGCGTCCTTGTGACCGAGCGGAATGTCGAGGGTCTGGCCGGGCCCGCCACGCTTCTTCGAAGACGGCACCAGCGCCGCCCCGTTCTCGACCGCCGCGCGCAGCGGCGCACCCAGCTTCGGGTGCAGGATGGCAGCGGCGTGCTCCAATTCACCGTCGGTACCGACCAAGGCCGCTTTCCCGTAACTCTCGGCCTGAGACGGCAATAGACCCAAAGCGGCCACCGCGCGCCTGCCCAAGAGATCGCCGAGTTCGGCCCCGATCTCCATCAAATCGGAGAGGTCCTCGACGTATCGTCTGGCGAATGGGTTTTCGATCACCGCGACAGCCGCGGCGCGACAAGTCGGCGGGTCGACGGGTCGTCCCATCTCGCGATGGACTTCGTCGGTCACGGTGACGAGTTTCCGAATAACGGCACGGCTCATGAGGCGTCCTCCAAAATCATCGCGGCGGCTTTCTCGCCGATCATGATCGCCGGCGCGTTGGTATTTCCCGTCGTCAGAGTCGGCATGATCGACGCGTCGGCGACACGCAAACCCGAAAGTCCATGAACCCGGAGCCGCGGGTCAACGACGGCTGCCGCATCCTCGCCCATCTTACAGGTGCCGACCGGATGATGAATGGTGCCGCCATGCTGCTGCATGAAATGCTTGATTTCATCGCGGGTCTGTACGTCCGGTCCCGGCGCGAACTCGCCGAGGCTGACTTCCTGCAGCGCGGGCGCCGCAAAGATGCGGCGGCAGATCTCGATACCCGCGACAATGACGTTGATGTCGTTGTCGTCCGTGAGATACGCGGGACGGATAACGGGATCTGCGAACGGATCGCGGCTGCCGGCTATAACTTGCCCCCGGCTCTCGGCCCGAACCGGGATGGCCGTGAGCTGTACGCCCGGTTCTTTCTCGAGCGCCCCCTGGCCGGTATCAATCGGAGTCGCCGGCGTAAACGACAGCTGCAGATCCGGACTCGAAAGCCCGTCGCGACTGCGGCAGAACACGATGGCACTGGTAACGCCGAAGGTCAGCGCCCCATTGCCGAACAGCACATATTTGGCGACTTCCGGGATCACGCGCGGAAATCGCGACAGTTGGTTCATCGTAATCTCGTTCTCGCGCACCCGGTGTTTCATGCGCGCGCCCCAGTGATCCGCTAGATTCCCGCCAACCCCCGGCAAGTCGTGCCGCACTTCGACGCCAATCTCTTTCAAGTGCGCGGCCGGTCCGATACCGGAGACTTGTAGGAGCTGCGGCGAGTTATAGGCACCGCCGCACAGAATCACCTCCTTGGTGGCACGACATTCCTTCATTTGTCCGGCCTTGCGATACGTCACGCCCACACATTTCTGCCCGTCGAAAATCAGCGTGCCGGCCTGCGCGTCGGTCAGGACCTGCAGTTTCGGATTGCCGCGTACCGCGCGCAAATACGTCTGTGCGGTCGAGCCCCGAAACCGGCCGCGCCGGGTCATTTGCGAGTATCCCACCCCTTCTTGTTGAACCCCGTTGTAGTCCGGTGTGTACGGGAAGCCCGCCTGCTGGGCCGCTTCGACGAAGCGATGGGTCAACGGCAGGACGGTGCGGTAGTCCTCGACCGCGAGCGGCCCGTCACCGCCCCGATATGCAGAATCGCCGCCCTGCTTGTAGGACTCTGACTTTTGGAAGTAAGGCAAGACGTCCTGATAGGACCAACCGCGGCATCCCATCTGTGCCCAGCCGTCGAAATCAGCGGCATTGCCCCGGACATAGAGCATCCCGTTTATCGAGGAAGAGCCGCCCAGCACCTTGCCGCGCGGCAAACTGACCCGCCGCCCACCAGTACTCTCGACGGGTTCGGTGTGGAAGTTCCAATTGACCTTGTCTCGGTAGAGGAGCGGCCGCAGCGCAGCCGGAACATGAATGCGAATGTCGCGATCTTTTGGTCCGGCCTCCAACAAGGCAACTTTAGCACCGCCTTCAACCAAGCGACAGGCCACCGCGCAGCCGGCCGACCCCGCACCGACGACGACGTAATCCGCATCCGTCATGACCAAACGGCCGCGCGCTTCTCGACGAAGGCCCGACCGCCTTCCTTTCGGTCCTCGGAGTTCATCACCCGGTTTTGGACGATCTCGGTGACCTGGTCGAGCGCGGTATAGTCGAGATTGCCACCGCGCACCATGAGCTCCTTCATGCCTTGGACGGCCGCCGGGCTTAGACTGGCGAGTCGTTGCGCCGCTTTCTCCGCTTCCGCCATCAGGTCCTCGGCCGGCACGATTTTATTGATCAACCCAACTTCGTGCGCGCGTTTGGCATCGACCCGTTCGGCCATCAACAACAGCTCCGACGCGATCGCCCAAGGCATCAGACGCGGGAACCAGGCCGCCGGAATCGTCGCGATGCCCCATTGCGGCTCCGGCAACCAGAACGACGTGTCCGGCGCGGCAATCCGGATATCGGCGTCGAGCGCGATCCACATCCCATAGCCGACGACATGCGAGTGCAGCGCGCTGACGATCGGTTTATAGACCCGATTGGCGCGGGTGATATCGGGAAAGTCGCCGGTGTAGCGGTATTGGTCCGGCGCGCC
>MDSZ01014289.1_pt1 | contig 10767 bp, 12 predicted proteins | sample 811201 | NCBI WGS metagenome assembly MDSZ01 (sample SAMN05326647, study PRJNA326480) | marine metagenome | isolation source: seawater | place: Indian Ocean: North | collected 2010
AAAAGCAGTCAGACGGAGATTTTGAAATAGATTAATCTTTATCTCAAATTTTTTGAGATAATTAATTTGTGATAAAAAAAATATTAATACTCATCATTAAATTATTCTAACATAAACTATTTATCGCCTTTTTACTTTTAGCAATAGATGCTTTATATTTCACTTCTTTCTTTTTAAAATAATTGTATTCTTCAATAGCACGACGGCGGTAATAAATTACATTATCTATACATTTTAGTCTTAATAAAACTTCACGAACATAATTTGTTTCAACTGCTAAATGAGAGTACTGAAGTAAATTACTTATTTCATGTATATCTGATTCATTTAATTTATCTTCTTCAACTGCTTTTTTTATAATTTCAAGATATCTAGCAGCATTATTATTTTTTATCATAGTCATAATTTCAGCATATTTGTGTTGTTTCACCCAAAAATCTAATTTATTTTGTTCTTGCTTTAGTATATACAGCAGATATTTTTTTTTATATTGTTCATGTGTATATTTTCTTTTGTATGGTTTATCATTCTTTATATGATGAATATAAATAGATTGCCATAATGGAGCACTTGCCAGACGGAAATCTTTATTAACAGTACCTAATCTTGTGAGAAGAACAGGTCCAAGACAAGTGGGAGATTTTTTGAATAGTTCTTTTGATAATTCACCAATAAAAGATATAGGGGAAGGACATATATGTGTTGCCGCATGAGAAGAATGTATTTTTTTTTTTTTAAGACGTCCCATTTTATTAAAATCTAAAATATGGGATTCTTTTGTAATATCACATTCACATAAAGATAGAATGTATGTGATAATATCAATTGGGAGATCGGAAAATGTTGGCATGGGTGAAACAATGGATGTCATATTTATAAGTATTATATTATTCATAAATAATATATCTCAAATTTGTTGTATAATATTAAAATTTGATTTAAATGTTAAAAATCAACAAAAAAAATGAGTTTAGTCCCAACTACCAAAACATTATATGAACTTATATATGATCCCAATACAGGTAAATTTATAGATGTATCTCCATTTAAGAAATATGATCGTAGTACTAATCATTTGGAATATTATTGTCCATGTAAAGTGAATAGTGGATTTAGTATTTGGTCTGGATGGGATCATCACGTTAAATTAAAAACACATATTGAATATAGAGAAAATTATAAATTCTTTAACAAACCATTATTGGATTGTAGGCAAATTATTATAGATCAAAAAAGAGAAAATCATAAGTTAGAAAATAAATATAAGGGATTAAAATTAAAATACAAAACAAAAGATAATGACATTAGAACTTTAGAAGGAGAAAAAATAGAACTTAAAAATAATATAAAATCTATTAGTGAAGAATTAAAAATGATGAAAGAAAAATATGAGTCATTAAAAAAAGATATGGAAGAAATCAATAATTCTGTTATATCAGATTCAGATGATGAATATATGACTGATGAGAATATTGATTAAATATTTAAGGGTTAGATACAGGTACACATATGTGACCACCATTGGGGGCATTATCGGAGTTAATCGGAAAATGATATGGACAGAACCATTTTTTACATATTGGACATTGCATTCTTTGCATATGACAAGAGTTACCATTAAATACAGGTATACCTAATACTCTAATGATGGGTGTATCTTGTATCATACACGGAGGACATACAACAGGAGGGGGTGTAGGACCAACAGGATCAGTTATAGGTGGAGGGACAGGATCAGGTGATAACTTTTTTATGATACAAGCAACAATAGGAGCAATCACGACAACACCCCCTGTAGAAATTAATGCAACGAGAACTTCTGTGGCAACCATTATATATTATATATTATATATTATATTTTATATATTATATAATGATATCACCTTTTTATATTTTTATAATAATTCTTGCTTGTATTAGTCCTATTAATGCATATAATCGTCAAATTATATTAAAAAATATAAATATTGAAAATGAAATAATAATAATATCAACAGGAATATTAATAATATTTATTCTATCACAATTTGTAAGAAAAAAAACAATATTGCCTAAAAAAATTAATAATAATACTATTAAATATTTAATAATAAATACAATATTAGCATCATTTGTATTATATTTAGGAGGATATGTAATTCAAAACTATAATGTCCTTCGATATAAATCGCTACAGAAACCCATTTACTTAGTTATTTTAGTAATAATTGCTTGCGCATTTTATGAAAAAAAATGTAATCTAGAAACTATTTTTGGTATTATTCTATTAATTATAGGTTGTATTATAGTAGACAGAAATTTAAAATAAATAATAAAGAATAAATTAAAATAAATAGGGAATAAATCTATCTTAAGATATAAATATTAATATTCGAGTAAATGAATATCCTATAATAAATAACATAAATAGATAAATAATTATTGTTAATATAGTAGCAAAAAATACGATATAAATCATTCTTCAATAAATATAGTTAATTTATATTTAAATATAAATTTGAGATATTTTAATATATAAATTATATAAATATGGAAAAATTAAATAATAATATAAATGAATTATATAAAAAAAAATATGATTTAATAAAAGAATTAAAAATAGTTGAAAAAAAGATAAAAGAAGTTGAAAAAGAAAGAGTATTGAAATGTTCACATGAATGGATTACAGAGAGAGAACCTGGTATGTATGGAGAAAATTTTACATATTGTAAATATTGTAGAGTAAATAAGATATGGTAAATTTGATTTATGTAGTATATTTTTTTAAATTTGATTTAAAAATTATCTATTAAGTAGATATTATGGTAAAAAAGCAGATTCAAATCTTAGATTTAATAACTGATGATATTGATGATGAATTTATAATAACTATATATGGAAAATCATTGGAAGAAGAAAATGTAGTATTAAATGTATCAGGTTTTAAACCTTTCTTTTATGTAAGAGTCCCAGATAATTGGGATCTTCATACATTAGAACAATATATTGGAAAAGAAAAAAGTATCAGTTTTCCAAGAGAAGCAAAAAAAATTATATATGGAAAAAAAGAAGGTGAATATGATATAAAAATTGAATTCATAAGAAAAAAATATCATAATTTCTATATATATGATGAAAATAAATATAATTTTCTAAAATTAAGTTTTAAAAATGAATTATTAAGAATTAAAACAAGAAGTGTAATGAGAAGATTTTATAAATTTTGTGGAAATTCTAAAGATATATACAAAATTAAATATTATGAATTAAATCAAAGTGAAGATTTTAGATTTGATTCTAATTTATATGAATCAAATATTCATCCATTATTAAGATTTATACATGACAGAGAAATAGAACCATCAGGATGGATTGAATTTAAATATAATGAAGAAGATATATGTATAAATAAAAAATTTAATTGTGATATAGAATATGAATATATAAAATATGAAAATATAAAATCTTATGAATGTAATTATATTAGTAAATTTAAGATAGCATCTTTTGATATAGAATGTGATTCTTCACATGGAGATTTTCCAGCAGCAATAAAAGATTATAAAAAATTATCTGTATTTATAGTAGATAATTACATAAATAATGGATTTTTATATGAAGATCAAACATTATTTGATTATATAAAAGATGTAGTAATAGCATCTATTAAATGTGATATAGTAAAAGGTGATGAAGACCATATAACTTATACAAAAAATGGAACTGTAAATGAAAATAATCTGATTGATATATTATTAGATGAAGATAAAGATGGAGATATAGATATAAATGGTAAATCTTATAATATGAAGAAAAGATTTATAGAATTACAAGAAGCATTAAATAATAAAAAAAGAAATGATGCGATTGATATATTAAATTCGCCTAAAGGTCGTAAAGGAATATTTTCAAATTTAAAAAATACAAAAGGAAAAAATTTAAAATTAAAAGGCGATCCAATAATTCAAATAGGAACAGTATTTTATAAATATGGAGAACCAAATTCATATGATAGACATATAATAGTGATAGGACCGGATAATAATATGTCTGATGATGATATATGTAGTGATTTAACAAATATAAAAGTTAAAAGATGTGATACAGAAAAAGAATTATTAGATGAATGGGTTAAATTAATACAAAAATATAATCCAGATTATATAACAGGATATAATATATTTGGATTTGATTTTGATTATATAATAAATCGAGTAAGTGAATTATATAGTTGTCCATCTGATTGTGAATATGATAAATTTAATAATTCAATGAAGCATTCAAATACTTGTTCTACTAATAAATTTTATAAATTAGGCAGAATGATAAAAACATTTGAAGATGACCATGAAATTTATGAAAATAATAAAAATAAAAGATGTAAAAGTATAGTAAAAAGATTAGGAGGTGGAAAAGAAAATGATGATAATTTCACATATGATACATTAAAATATATTCATATGGATGGTAGAATTATATTTGATGTACAGAATGAAGTAAAGAAGGGATATTCATTAGATTCATATAAATTAGATAATGTAGCAGCAAATTTTATGAGAGGAAAGCTTAAGAGTATATTATGTGTGCTAAAAAAAGATAAATCAGGATATAGAATATTTATAAAAACTGATAGATTAGGTAATTTAAAAATAGGTGATTATATATCATTTAATGTTAAAAAAAATTATGGAGACATGAAATATGAAAATGGATATAAATATAAGATAATTGAAATAAATGAATCATTAAAAAAGATAACACTTGAGAATAAAAAAAAATTAAAAATATCAAAATTGTTGAAAACAAGTGATTCAAGTGATATATTATATTCAGAATGGTGTTTAAATAAAGATGATATATCTCCTCAAGAGTTATTTGATAAACATAAATGGGGAACAGGTGAAGATCGTGGAATTATAGCAAAATATTGTATTATGGATTGTGAGTTATGTATTCATTTATTACTAATGTTAGATTTTATCCCGAATAATATTGGTATGAGTAATGTATGTAAAGTTCCTCAACCATATATATTCTTAAGAGGTCAAGGTATTAAAGTACAATCAATTGTAACAAAGATAGCACATGAAAATAAATATAAAATTCCTACTTTGATGGGATATGATGAAGAGTTAAGTGATAATTCTGGATTTGAAGGTGCTATAGTATTAGATCCTAAACCCGGATTATATTTAGATGATCCAATTGCAGTGGTAGATTATGCATCATTATATCCAAGTTCAATAAAAGAGAAAAATATATCTCATGATACATATTTAGGTGATTATAAAGATTTAATTAAACAAGAATGGTTTAAAGAATGGAAAGAAAATATTGATTATAATCGTATTCAATATGATAATTATGAATATATTAAAAAACCCGGAACAAAAGTAGTAGAAAAAATTGTTGTTGAAAATGAAGATGGAAGTAATCAAGTGATGGATTGTATATTCTTATCAGAACATAATACAAAAGTTGAGAAGAAAAAAGGTATAATACCTTTAGTTGTAAGTGAATTATTAAATCAAAGAAATATAACAAAAAAATTATTAAAAAAAGAAAAAGATGAAAATAAAAAGAAAGTATTAGATGGTCTTCAATTGGCATATAAATTAACAGCAAATTCTGTATATGGTCAGTTAGGTGCTAAGACATCTTGTTTATCATTTAAAAAAGTAGCAGCATGTACTACAGCAGTTGGTAGACAAAAGATAATTGATGCTGAAAAATATGCTTTCGATTGGGCATTATCACCAAAAAATAATATGATATATAATCCATTGAAAGAAAAATATTCAGAACAAGAATATTTAGAATATTATAAAAATATTATAAAACAAGATGAGAATAATTTATCAACAAAACTCAATAATAGAAAATTAGAATGTCTAAAATATGGGTTATTGGATGTAGTATATGGTGATACAGATTCAATATTTATTAAATTTACAAGGAAAATAACTAAAGACACGGAATTAACTAAACTTGAAGCAGTGGATCATTGTATAAAATGTGGATTAGATGCTGGAGAATATATAACTCAAAAATTAAAAGAAGATAATTGGCCTGAGAAATATTGGAATGAAGATAAAAATAGTACAAATTTCTATCCACAAGATCTAGAATACGAGAAAACATTTTATCCGTTTATCTTAATATCTAAAAAAAGATATACAGGTGAAAAGTATGAATTTAAATCATCTGAAATACCTAAAAGAACATCAATGGGATTAGTAACAAAAAGAAGAGATAATGCTCCGATAGTTAAATATGTATTTGGAAATATGGTAAATAGATTAATGAGTAATACAAGTGTAAAAGAAGTTATATATTGGTTAAAGAACACTTTACAAGATATAATTAATGGTAAAGAACATATAAGTATGTTTGTCATATCAAAAACTTTAAATAGTTATTATAAAAATCCACAATCAATTGCACATAAAGTATTAGCGGATAGGATGGGTGCTAGAGATCCTGGAAACAAACCAAAAGCAAATGATAGAATACCATATGCTTATATTATAATTAATGAAGAAGAATGGCGAGATCCCAAATTAGGATTTTATAAATCAGGAAAGAATAAGGGAAAAGCAAAATCACATAAAATTCTTCAAGGTGATCGTATAGAACATGTTGATTATATATTAGAGAATAAAAAAAAATTAGATTATAAATTTTATATATCAAATCAGATAATGAATCCTGTAAAACAATTATTAGATGTAGCAATAGATCCAGATGAAACAGATAATCTATTTATGAATTTATTGAATAATTAATTTATAATAATAAAATCATCAATGGTATCTTTTTTATCTTCCATCATTTTAATATCTTCTTTTTTGAATATAAAATTATAAAAAGTATATAGAGAAGGATAAAAATATGTCCAATACCATAAATAGAATCTATATACTAAATAGAAATTAAAGAATTGTCTCATAAATATAAAAGAATTATATAAACTGATAAACATGTATATATATATATATATATAATAATTTAAAAATTTTATGATAACATACACCCCAAATCCAAATAATACATACATAATTGAGAATGATATTAATGTAATAAAAAATGTGATAATAAATGTCAAACCAATTTTTAATATAATATTCTGTATATTGATCTAATCTATCTTTAATTATAATATCTACAGACGCGATTATAGACAAACTAATCGCATTAAGGATAAATGCTTTTTAAAGTGGTTGCTTTGAAATTTTTATTAATGAAACTATATAATATATTTTATAAAAAAATAATATAATATATAATTATAAATGGGATTAATTGGTGGTGCTATTAAAAAAGGAATGAAATCCGTTGATCCAAATGTAAGTTTTTTTAGTATTTTATTAATAGGTTTATTAGTTATATTTATAAAAGCATATATTGTTAAAATTAGTTATAATAATGTAGTTGAAAAGGTAACAGGAAATACATATAAATTAACTTACACTGATTCTATATTTTTAGTAATTCTTTTTATGGGATTGATTTAAATTCAAAGATGGGGTTGATTTAATTTAAAATATTTATTATAATATAAATGGATTATCGTTTAATTTACTTGACTCATATGTTTATAGTAGCTCCAATATTTATATATCCTTTTATAGCAAAAAAATTATTTGGTGTAGAATCATTTGATAATTATTTTGCTTTATTATTGATAGTTGGTATAGTTGTATTTTTTTACCATGGATATTTATTATATAAAGTTTCAGTTTAAATATATATATATAATATAATGTCTTTTTTGTTTGGAGAGAAATATGATACAATAATTGTGGGTGGTGGTATCGCGGGATTATTTTTAGCATATAAATTAAAAGATACTAAACAGAATATACTTTTAATTGAAAAAGAAAAAGAATTAGGTGGACGTATTCACACAATATATAATGTAGATTATCATTATGAATGTGCTGCAGGTAGGATTTCAAATAAACATAATAAATTAATGACACTAATACATGAATTAGGTTTAGAAAATCAATTATATAAATTAAGTAAAGAAATAGATATAATTATTCATAATAAATCATCATCAATTAATTTAAAAGAACTATTTAACACATTATTTATTAAAAGTAAAGGATTAAATAAAGAATATTTAAACAATATTGTATTATTTCAATTATTAATAGATATATTTGATTATGATACTGCCGTAAGTATTAGAGAAGCATTTGGTTATGATAGTGAATTTATGGTTCTAAATGCCGGAGCTGCATTATCCATGTTTAAAAAAGATTTATTTAAAGATGATACAGATTATTTTGTATTTAAAGAAGGATTATCAAAAATAGTAGAATCAATTGTGAATAAATTAGAATTATCAAATAATGTGACAATTAAATTATCAGAAGGACTTGAAAAGATAGATGATAATTATATTACAACAGATAAACAAAATAGATTATATTATGAAAAAATTATTTTAACAATACCACAAGAAAATTTAATTAATATAGAATATCTTAAAGAAGTGAATAATTTGAATTCAGTTCAAGGAGTACCATTATTGCGTATATATTTTAAATATCCTGTTAAAGATTGTAAACCATGGTTCAGTAATATAGAAAGAACTACAACAGATAATTATCTTAGACATATAATACCCATAAATTATGATAAAGGTTTAATTATGATAAGTTATACAGATGGTTATCCTGTATCTTTATTAAACTCATTATATCAACGTGGAGAGAAAATTCTTGTTGAAGCAATACATAAAGAGATAAAAGATATATTTGGGATAAAAAAGAATATACCATATCCAGATAAAGTTCATTATCATTTATGGGAGAATGGATGTCATTTTTGGAAACCTGGGTCAGATATGAATGAAATATGTGAATCAATTATAAAACCAATTAAAGGTAAAGATTTATATATATGTGGTGAATCATATTCTAAAAAACAAGCATGGATAGAAGGGTCATTAGATACATGTTATGAAGTATTAAAAAAAATGAAATTTAAAAATATTGAAGTAAAAATAAAAAAAGATAGAAAACTAAAAAATTATAATATAGATGAAGTATTAAAACATAAAGATTGGATTATAATGAAAGTTAATGAAGAATTACGTGTTTATGATTTAAGTCTATGGATACCAAAACATCCAGGTGGTGATAAAATATATAATGGTATAGAAGCAAATCTACACTATAAAGATCCTAAAAAATATCAAAAAACACCATATGAAATATTTATGAGAAATAATATTCATAAAGAAAAGAATGTATTTGAAGAGTTCTTTGAAAAGAAGAATAAATTAGTTAAACATATAGGATTTTTAATATTATAATATATATATATGGAACATATTGAATTAAAACAATTAATAAATATGTGCGTTAAAGGGGATATTCAAATTGGTAAACCCATTATTTTAACAAGTAAAGACAGATCACAGACAACTAAAGTTAGTTTTTTAAATCATTTATTAAAATATAATGATATAAAACAAGAAAAAATATTTACATTATATTTTCAAATATTAAATATTTTTAATAAATCATATGAAAAATTAATGAAAAATAAGATATTTAATGAATTTATACAACACATAAAAAAAGAGTGGGATGTTAAAGAAAATATATTATATAAATATGATACTGGTTTAAATAAATCTAGAAAAACTATTGAAGAACTATTAGAAAATATGAATATATTATGTAGACAATTTAGAGAATTAAATGGAAAAGTAAGAACAAATAATATGAATGATGTAATCGTTGAAGATGAAATGATAGATGGTATGGATACATTTTTAGATAAAGTTAGAGAATTAAGTGGTGATATAAATAATTTATCGAATATATTAGATCCTATAATAGAAGATATAAATAATTTAAATATAGGTACATTACTTGATTTAAGTATGAAAGATAAATCTATATATTTAGAATATAGTAATATTAATAGTGATAATAATATACCTGAAAATATCAATATTTCATTTTTAAATTATATTTATATATTAAATCTTATTAAAAAACATATTATTTATTATAGAAGGATATTATCTAAAGTTAAAGATATATCTGATAATATGAGTAAATATGTTGAAGAAAGTAAAGAAACAATAAAAAGTAAAGATAATTTATATATGATTAACAGACAACAAGAAGATATAGATACATATTTAGATGGATTAGGTTCTGAAATAGATTTAGAATCTAATATTCAAGAAAATGATTTAGAAGATATAAATAATATTGAAGAAGATAATTAAGATTTCATAAATTTATCAAGATTAGATTTAGATTTCATTGATGATTTACTTTTCTTTTGTGTGAAATTTAAAGTAAATGATTTTGTGGAAATATCATATGATAAAATATGAATTTTATTTAAAATCCCATCGTCAGAATTATAGTCAACATCAGAGTTTTTATTAATTTTTTTAATATTTTTAATTAATAATTTGTGAAGGATACTCGTTTGATTGTCATCCAATGAATGTGAATCTTTTTCTAATAAAATATATTTTTTGAATAGATTATTTTTGGTTGTATTATCAAGTTTATTCCATGGATTTTTGTATAGATTATTTTTTTCTATTTCTAATAAATCGTCAATTTCACTTTTATTTGAGTAATTATTAGAGTCATTATTAGAGTTATTTTGATTATTACTAATATTAGGGACATATTTAGTTTTCTTTTTTATACTAACATTTTCTTCTCCGACATCATTCGTGAGAATGTTTTTCAAGTCCATTATGTTATATATAATTGATTAATTCTTAAATATCATATTTAT
>MDSZ01024789.1_pt1 | contig 10766 bp, 9 predicted proteins | sample 811201 | NCBI WGS metagenome assembly MDSZ01 (sample SAMN05326647, study PRJNA326480) | marine metagenome | isolation source: seawater | place: Indian Ocean: North | collected 2010
CTATACGTGTAGATATATATGAACTAGTTACTTCTCTATGCGAATAAACATTACTCTATATTCCAGCTGTGCGCTAATACTAATACTAATACTAATACTAATACTAATCACCAGAAGAAGAAGAAGAAGAAGAAAAGTACATTTCATCTGGATACTTCACGTCGTACAAGCACAATCCTTTCGCAGGAGCTGCCATCGGTACGAGTTTTCTGTCCTTCTTCTCCAAGAACATTTTCAAATCATCCACGGTGTATCTTCCTCCAGCGACGCTTAAAATGGCACCAACCATATTCCGAACTTGTTTGTATAAAAATCCATTCCCGGTGACGTATAAGTGTACCAACATCGACGAAGGATCTTCATAGCGTTCTCCGTTTGTTGTCGAACTTCCTCCTCCTCCACCGCGAACAACGTCAAAGGAGTAAATCGTTCGTTCCGAGTTTCTCTCCAAATTTTTACCATCTCTGGACCGATTCATGAACGCCGCAAAGTCATGTGTTCCTACAAATACCTTGCACGCCTCCTCTAACAATTTCATATCGTATTCTCGATACCCAACTGAGAATGCTGTCGTTCGATGGAATGGACTGTGTGGCAACCCAAAATCAATCGTATACCTATACGTCTTTTCAATCGCGTGAAACCTAGAGTGAAACATCGGGTGTGGCTTGGCTATTTCTACCACTCTCACATCTTTGTTCAACAATCTGTTACACGCTCGCATGCAATTCAACTCGTCTTTCAAAGGATCTTTCGTATAGAAATGGAACACTTGTTTCCTCGCGTGCACTCCCGCATCCGTCCTCCCCGCCGCGCCTAAACACAACAACTCTCTATCCAGACTCGTTATTTGCATCAAACACCTCTCTAATTCCGATTGAATCGTTATTTTATCCTCGCCTTGCTTTTGGAATCCGAAATAATTGGTCCCATCGTACGAAACGATGCCTCGATAGACGTGGTTCCTCCCGGTTCTTTGGCGATATTCGGCGTTCTGTAACGAGTCTGGATTTTCCAACGAGTTTATATACGATTGATACCGCCAATGGTTCGGGTTCGTGAAATCATTTCTTCTCGGTCGCTCACCACCTTCCGTTGAATACGACGACGTCGATGCGTCATCGTTGCTACCGTTGCTCGCCCGTGTCATCGTCGATGTCGTCGTCATCTTCGCCTTGGTGTCTCCTCTTTTTGGCGGCAAGACCAGACCTCTCCTTCTACAATTCCAATTTCCATTCTTCTTCTCAAGCAGGAAAAGAGACGACGACGCTTCTTGATGCGTCGACGAAGCCAACGCTGGAGCGGTGGTGCGAATCGACATCGTGCACAAACACGTCCTCGTCGCCGCCGGTATCATTTTTTCGATGCGCCTCTTCGTTCTAAATAAAAGTAAATTTTCTCTCTCGTTTTCGCAAAAGAAAAAATTTGGGAGAGCGAAAAAAAAGCTCCAAAAAGCAACTAAAAAAACAACTTTCGAGAGAGAGAGAGAGAGAGAGAGAGAGAGAGAGAAATTTTATCCGCATTTGTGTTTTGGTCGCGTGGGAAAAGAAGAAGAGTCGAAATGGGACCAAAGCCAATCACGTGGCAAGTGTACGTGCACAAACTTCGCTCGTGGGCGCCTCCAATTTCGGTAAAACTGGAGGATTTAAAGAACGCGGGAGATGAAGGCATCGATTTCGTCCCAGCTCGGCCCCATTTGATATTAGTCGTGGACACAACCACCGGAAAGTTTTTAACGACGAGAGAGGATGAAAACGGGAAAGGAGAAGACGTGAACATCGTGAGAGGACCGGAGCCTCCCTCGAACGAATACATTGTTAATTACATCGAGAAGATTATAGAGAATCCAAAAGTGTTGAATGAAACAGGTGGGGAAGAAGAAGGAAGCGATAAGAAGAAAAAGATTGAGAAACCGATGAAAATAGTATTTGCGTGCACAAAAACAGCCACGAATACGGATACAAACGACGAAGATTCGTGTTCGTACGTCAAAGGAACGCGCGATTTGTTGAAGAAGTTAGATATTCAAACCGGGTTCGCATCTGTGCCGAAAGAGATTATACAAAACATCATTCGCGAGCAGATTGAACCGAACATGAACCCGCCGGCGGAGGAATGGTCCACGGACCATTTACCGGGGTTGATGGAATCTGTAGATGGGTTTACGCCTAAATTTGGTTTGAGCTTGTTCACCGCCGCGACTCAGTATTTGTGCACCGTCATGCAACACGAAGAGAAGCTTAAGAAGATGAAATTTTTCACCGTTGAGTATGGCGTGAAACTCGATGAGAATAACAAGGCAAAACTGAGCGCGTGCATGACCATAGACCACTCGAATTGCACTTTAACCGTGTATAAAAACGAAGCCGAGGCGAAGCATATCATCGCAGAGTTGGAAAAGGAAGGCGAAGAAGTAGATATGTCGAAGAAATCGTTACAGAACTGTGTGTTTTTAGGAGAAGGTGACGCGCCATTTGAGGATATCGACGCGAAGGAAAAGTACGATTGGCCTTGCGCGGCTTCTGCTGGAGAGGATCCAAGCACCGCGCGCGAGGGAGTCGATCTGAGAGATTTGTATCCGATCTTTGCGAAAATGGATTTTGGAGAAGACGGCGTGCTTACCATTCGCCGGCCACAACTCATTGAACTCCAAATGTTCGAGGTAGCTTTGAGCGCCATATCGGCGTTCATACTGAACCATAGTCAAGGTCAAGATAGGATTGGTATTCAGATGACTTCATACGCGATGAAAGGAGAACCAACGGAGATCAAAGCTGTGATTGAGGCTAAAGATTCTCTATATGGTACCAGCGGGGTGAGTGCAGAGGATAAAATTAGCGAGAAAGTTAGCAAACTCGATATAGCGTGAAATGTATAAGTACATGTATAAGTATATTATGCAGATTAGTGTGCGTATCTATTCCAATAAATTTCGCTATTTTCTTCTTTTTTTGTGTTTGTCTGTATCAAAGTTCATATCCCAAATCGTTGCTGTTTTCTTCCATCTCTCCGTTGGCACAGTGGAACGTTTTCGCACCTTTTGAACTTTTCCAAATTTACTACTAATTTCAAACGCCTCCAAGATCATCTCTCTCTTTCTCTTAGTACTACAAAACCATGTCAAATTCCTCTCATCCTCCTTCTTTGGCTTTCAATCTCTTGCGAGCACAAACGACTCCACAGGTGTCTATTCAAATGCCCATTGGTTTTCCTTGCGAACCTCGTCCTCTTCCTCTTGCGTGAAATCGTTCTTGATGTTGAACGTCTTGCGAATTTCCGCCGGCGTCTTCCCTTTGATCATATTCGCGACGGTTTGGCAGCACAAATCAAGCAACTCCTTGATATCCATGTAGTTCGCCGCCAAGATGAGTTCAAACAGTGTCGCTTGATCGACTTTCACGTAATCCAAATCGAAATTCTTTTTATCGTCCTCAGATTTGTCATTGCCATCCTTGTCCTTCGAGTTCGCGTGATATTCGCAATACGTGATGACTTTCTGTAAAATCGACTTGGCCACGTTCGGCAACGGGATCTTCTTCTCGCCCTCTGTGATTATTAAATGATATGAACGAAGCCAGTTAGTTTCCATCATTGCGCGATATTACGAAAGTTCCCTCTTTATAAAAAAGAACACCCGCCAAAATGAAGACTTTTGCGAAAAATCAAATAAAAAAAACGAGGACGTTTGAAATGCGTACCACTGAGGGCGGTTTTCACGGTCTGTGACATGCTGTTTTGACGTAAAAACGGGGTAGAATCGGTCAGCGACGCGCAAAGAATCCATTTCGAGCGATGCGTGTGAAAAAGAATGGTTTTCAACCGTTAAAATATTAAGCAAGAGTGAGGAAGAAACGCGAGATCTCGAAAGAGAACAAAAGGAGGAGATCTTTCTCGTTTGGCTTTTCAAAATTAGCCCGCGCAAAGAATAACGCACTTCGCAACGTCCGTGGAAACTTCGAATTCCTCTTCCTCCGGCACGGCGGAGACGAGGATGATCGTATCGTTCGTTGGTCTCGGCATGTTTTTGTTTTTGTGCCGTCGTCTTTATTTTGTAAAGTGCAAAAGCGTGTTTATGTGTGGAACCGAAGAAAAGATTGAAAAGACGAGGAGTCGTTTTTGGCAATTTTTTTTTTTTTAAGTCTTGTCAGTTACTTTCGTCATATATTGCACACATAGCGGTGGACAAAATGAACAAATGAGTGAGACAATTGACGAGCAGACCGCAATACCACGACGACGAAATACTCGTTGTTATTAGTTCAATTTCAATTAAAACACAAATATGTATATTGTAAATGCTATTGTATATAGGTCAGACAAATGATGGCTGTGGTGGTGTTCTCTTCGTCTTCTCCGTTTATGACGAGGACGACGATAGAGAAAACGTGTTTTAAGCCGAACCTTCTTCAGTTTCCGGAGCCGCCTCTTCCGCAGCTGGCGCCTCCGCAGCCTTGGCCTCAGCAGCAGCCGCAGCAGCTTCCTCCGCGGCCTTGGCCTCAGCAGCAGCCGCAGCAGCTTCCTCAGCAGCCTTGGCCTCAGCGGCCGCCTTCGCTTCTGCTTCCGCTTGGACTCGCGCCTCCTCTGCCGCGATGGCTTCCTTCTCCGCAATCAACGCGTTTTGCTTAACTTGCCATCGGCTCAATCCTTCCTTTTTCGCAACAAATCTACTCTTTAATTTCGCGTTCTTACCAACGCGTTCTCTCAAGTAGTACAACTTGGAGCGTCTCGCGATTGGCTTACCCGCACCTCTGACCTCTTCGAACGAGCACAACGGCGAGTGAATCGGAAAAATTCTCTCAACCCCGAACCCTTGCAAGGATTTTCGGACCGTAATCGTACTCGCCACGCCCGCTCTGTGAATGCCAATAATCAAACCTTCGTACGGCTGCACTCTGCTCTTGTTACCTTCCGTGACCGTCACGCCAACCTTCACCGTCATCCCTACTCGAAAAGGAATCAAATCATCCTTCATCTGCGGTGCGTTCACCCTCTCGACGAACTGATATAAACCTTTCTTCGTCCCACTACCGCCGGCGGAAATGCTAAACGTCGCGACTGAGTCTCTAGATTTGTTCAAAGATAAACCGTTCGTGGAAAAAACCTTCGAGTTTCCGTTAGAATACTTCGCGGATAACGTAGTACTCGCGGCGCGCGAACTTTTGTTCGTCGAGGTCGTCGCCGACGAAATGCGCATGTTCGCCATCATAGATAACGTTTGAGAAGACATGATCACGCGTTCTTCCACTTAAATACGCGACTTCGAATCGAACGCGGTGTGGCTTTTGCACTCTAAATGAATTCTTTTCGACGGGACCGGTAGGTCGCAACGGGTCAAAGAAGTGACGAATTCGCACGAGCTTTATCCTCGCCGTCGAGGTTTTTAATAAACAGAGGGAGGTGGGACTGAAAAAGACAAAAAAAAAGAGGGGACGGCGGCTGTGCGTGTTTTTTTTTCGCCTCCTCAAAAAGTCACGTCATCAAAGAGAAGAGAGTCAGTCGTCTCCAGCAAAATCCAGCAGTCCAGACAAAAGACACAAAAAAAAGAAAAAAAGAAATTTGGGGGGGGGGTCTGTCCACCAAAAAAAAAATGAGCAGCAGCACGTGTTGCGCACCGCCTCGCGCGTTGCTGGTGTCGAGGAGCAGTCCGTCGAGAGCGGGGGAAAAGAGGAGGACGAGCAAACGAAGAGAGCGAGTTCTTCGAGGCACTTTTGCGGAAGGTGGAGGAGAGCGATGGCACGCGTCGTCATCCAGACCTTCCTCCAAGAATAACGAACAACAACAACAACAACAACAATCAAGAGGAGGAAGAGGCGGCGGACGAAATAATACTACCAAACGAGGATGGGATACCGCGGATAAAGCGTACGCGCGGTTTGGAACGACGAAACGAAGAGATGGCAATTATGACGATGAAAATAGTAATAACAACAGGGCAAGACAACAACAACAACAACAACAACAACAACAACAAAGAGCAGTGCCTTTGGATGAATTGGAGCGAAAGCAAATCGCTTTGGAGAGACAAAAACTGAGAGGAGGAAAGAAATACGAAGACGACTTTATGGATTACGAAGACGAAGACGAAGACGAAGGCGTGGACGATTTAGCCGGATGGTCTCGATTTGCCAGCGAGAGTGGGATTGAAGAAGACGATGAAGGTGTATCATCTAGCAGCAGCAGCAGCAGCAGCAGCAGAGTCAAAAAAGTTATATCTTCTTCTGCGAGAGCGAATGCAAAAGTCACGGTCCAATCCAAGTATAGAAGAGGAGGGTTGCGTCCTTGGGAGACGCAAAGAATGGAAAGGGAGACCAAGAAAAGTCAGCAACGACACTTACAGAATAGGTATCGTGACTACGATAATGATTACAAAAATTATAACAATAAAGAAAACAAACCGTTATCGAACAATGCGTTTATCAATGCCGGTTTAGAAGCCATCGCGGCAGAAAATTTAAACAAAGCTGGTTTGAAAAGACCGACAGAAATTCAAAAATTAGCCATGCCAGAACTCATCGAAGGCAACTCTGCGGTTCTATTAGCCGAAACAGGTTCAGGGAAGACGTTCGCTTATACTTTACCGCTCATGTCCCAAGTGGCAGCTCCGGGAAGAGGTGGCACAAAAGTCAGCGGAAGATGCTGTCCGGCGATGATCATCATCGTCCCAAACGTCGAGTTGGCGAGACAAGTCTCGAAGATGGCCGAGTTGTGTTCGATTTGGTGTCAAAGAACGGATTTTGATTTACCGGCGCCGACGGTGTTTTCAATTTTTGGCAAGGAGAAAAAACTGTTGAAACCAACGAGTTTGAAACAACGGAGAAACACAAATAATCGAAATCGAAAATACGTTCCAACTTCATCGAGAAAATCTTCGAAAGCTGGAAACAAAGGGAATAAAATAATCGGTGATTTAGAAGAAGCCATACCAGAATTTCGACGGGCGGATGTTTTGATATCTACGCCGGCTCGCTTATTAGCATTGGCGAAAGACGAGTGGGTATTGTTTGGTCGTCTCAAACATTTTGTCGTGGACGAGTGTGACGAGATGCTCTCGAGAGGATTCGCGGACGATGTGAAAAGTTTAATCGAATTAACGTACGGAGAAAACGCGGATGGTATCAACAAATTTGGCGCGAAAGTTCAGTACGTATTTGCAGCGGCGACTTTGAAAGATTCTGAACCGATTTTCGAATCTTTCCAAGGCGAACTGTCTTGGATTTCCACGGGGTATTTCGGAAAGTTGCACCCACAACTGGAACAAGAAATTGTGGAGATAGTAAGTGAAGAAGAAGAAGAAACAGACACAGGTGTTGCAAAAGAAGACAATTATGACGATGATATCGAGGGGGCTCAACAACGAAGACAAAAAATCATACGAAGCAGAAAAAACAAAGCGTTGATGGAAGTACTGCGAAAGCGAAAAGAGTTCAAGTCGTTGGTCTTTGCAAACTCGCCGGAGGAGGCGGACGAGATTGTCGAGTACTTGAATAAGGAAAATTATCAAGAAAATGGTGGTGAAAGGAGGACTTTAGGAATGTATTCCATGGCATTTCATGGCAAAGCGAAGGAGAGAGGCGTCGTGTTGGACGATTTCATTTCTGGAGATTTGAAAGTGTGCGTCTGCACAGATTTAGCCGCGAGAGGCATCGACTTCCCAGAGCTCCACCACGTGGTGCATTACTCTTTAGCTGATTCTGCGGCTATACATATACACAGAACAGGGAGAACTGCTAGAGCTGGTCAAGTTGGACCGTATTATTGCACCGTTTTATACGATAAAGAGGAAGTTGATATCGACGACGCTCTTGTTAAAGACGATGGTTTGAAAGAATTACTTTTTGGAAAATCAACAAAATCATCGTCGCGCAAGCGGTATCAACGCAGCAGCAGCAGTAGCAGTAGCAGCAGCAGCAGCAACGCCACGAGTGCTTTTTAGCAGATTAACATAATTATGTAATACAAACGAACAAAAAAAAACGTGATTTATAAGCACGACGCTCTAACCAAGCTGAGCTAAAAGGGCGTCATGAATGCCCCATACGGGTCTCGATCCCGTGACCTTCGCGTATCTTTCTCTTTCTCTCCCTTCTTCGAGAGGCGTGCGGTCTGGCCTTTTTTCAAAGCCATTGTATTTTTGATCCCTTTAGGGTTTAAGACTCGGTTAAAGAAAATTTAAAAAAAAATCAAAAGTATTTATGTAAACATATAGGAAGACTTGCCTCTTTTTCAAAAGGAACGCGGGTTGTTTTTCTTTCAGGTGGTGGTCGTTGGAAAAGAGTACGCACACACAAGAGAACTTCTTACTTTACGTGCGAGTCACCGCATGCAAAGGAGAGAGAGAGAGAAGAGAAAAAAAGGTTTTCGTCGTCTGCATCCGTGCTGCCTCTCCTTTGTATTATCATCACTATATAAGAACAACAACAGTCTAAAAAATGGTGTACCATTCCGCGTTTACTGAGTTGCCCGATTCCATTCAGTCTTCCTGCGGTATCCCTTTACTTCCTTTGCGAACGCAAACCAGAGGTCCGGCGCCGAAAACGACCGATTTCGACATCGTCGACGAGGCTATTCAGTATTTCCGCCCGAACGTTTTGTTTCGGAAATATGCCATCGAATCCGACGCGGACAAGTTGTTGATTTACTTGACTTTATACATCTCTCAGTGCTTAAAGAGGCTTCAACAAGCGCAGCAGTATCAACAACAAAATAGCGATAGCACTAACAACAACAGTAAAATAAATCTGATGACAGAAGGGGCAAAGCTTTTATTCGCGTTCGCGCACGACCATTTTGACGTCACGACTGGGTTAGGAGGGATAATTAACGGCCCGAAAACGTTTCAAGAAGGCGAGACATTAAAGGCGTATCTCACTCAGTGTCGCGAAGAAATCGGTTTGCGATTGATTGACCACTTGTACGTAGATGAAGGCACGAAAATGAACAAGTTTTGGATGGCGTTTGCGAAGAAGAAATTCATGAACAAAGAGTTACCAGAGTACTAGATTAGAATAGTTATTAGCGGCTGTATAAAATGTATAATTGTCAAAAGTACAAAAACTTTGTAATTATACGTAGTTCTTCTTTTCCTTTAACTCGAAGGATTGGAGTTATCGCTATCTTGCTGCATAGCTATATCCATCGCTAACGCTTCTTCTTCTCGAATCATGCGTATGCTTTCTAATCGTTGTTTTAAGCGGTTCTGTTTTTCTTCTAAAATTTCCTTTGGCATTTGCTCGGGAGGTTGTATGTTCATACTCGACGTCAACGAGCCTCCATCTGTAAAACCAGTCGAGTTCGTCTCGCTCGTCATGTTTGAAATAATATCGTTGTTACTATTATTATTATTATTATTATTATTATTATTATGCTGATCGTCATGATTCTGATAATGGTGATGGTAATGATTGTGTTTATGTCGAATCCATGGGTGTTGCAAAGCTTGCGTGGCAGTCATTCTATTCATCACATCCACCGTGAGCAACTGTCGAACGCAGTCCTTCGCGCCTTCCGATATATACCTCCAAATTCGATCGTCCATGCAATACGTGCCTTCTTTAATATTTTTAAAGAGCTGCTCTTCGTCGTCGTGATCGAACGGCGAATAGCCACTCAATAAAATAAACAATATCACGCCGACGGACCACATGTCCACTGCCGGAGTATATGCCGTATCCGATAAGTTCATGTCTAAAATTTCAGGGGCGACGTACAAGGGCGATCCACAAATTGTTCTCATCTCGCTACCATCTTGCGGTAATCTAGATAATCCAAAGTCAATTAATTTTACCGTCGCATTCGGCGATCGATCGGACATTAAAATATTTTCCAACTTGATGTCTCGGTGGACGACTTTCTTCGAGTGTAAATACTCCACCGCTTTTAAAATCTGAACGATGATCCGTCTCGCGTCCGCCTCGGAATAGCTCCCTTCCTCGGTTATTCCCTCTAACAATTCTCCCCCATGGACGACTTCAGTCACCATGAAAACGTTCTTTTCCGTCACGTACGTGCACCGTAAGTTTATGATATTTTCGTGATACAACGTCGACAACACTTGAAACTCTCTCTCGTAACTCTTGTCTGTCGGGGCGTACTTTTGCCGATCCACGATCTGTTTTTTTGTTATAAACGTAAGCATATGCGATTATATGTAATACTATTCATTTCTTACCTTGATTGCGACTTCTGCACCCGTATCTTTCTCGATCGCTCGCATGACGGTTGCGAAACCTGTGTTTAAATAGTTTCGGAGAGAGGAGAAGAGGAAAAATTGAGTTTTAGGAAAAAATCAACCACCGATACTAAAATCAAAAGCCGAGAAGGAACTGCAGGGTAGTCGTAAATGGTAGTTTTACCTCCGGTTCCAATCTTCTCTTTGAAATCGTATTTCGAGAGAATCTCGGAGACGTCCTGGATGGGGACAATCGCCCGTTGGAAATTCCCTCCCGCGTTATTTGTGTTGTCGTTATTGATGTGAGCTTCTCCTCCTCGATTTTCTGTCGCGTTCATTTTTCTTTTTCTTTTCGCTCTTCTTTGATTTTCTCTCTCTTTTCCTCGCGAGAGCGCGGGAAGAGGAAAAGCGCTGGTGGTAGTTCGAACGAGAGGCCGCTCGAAAGGGCGACGCGTTGCGTGTTACGCGCGCGTGCCGCGGGAACGGGTTGTCGCGAAGAAGACGAGAGACGAAGGATTGTAATAAATAATTTAAGTATAGTAGTTTCCCGCAAATACTACACCACTCAAGGACTAGTAGATATTTGTTGGTTGGTCTC
>MDSZ01028176.1_pt1 | contig 10766 bp, 7 predicted proteins | sample 811201 | NCBI WGS metagenome assembly MDSZ01 (sample SAMN05326647, study PRJNA326480) | marine metagenome | isolation source: seawater | place: Indian Ocean: North | collected 2010
AGCATCATCAATATTTACAAAAATATTATGATGGCTACGTCCACCCAAATGCCATGGGAATGGGGGCATAGTTTGAGGTAAAAGTTCTACGTTCTCAAGATTTATCTTTTCTATAGAAAATAATAAGTTATCAAATCTCTTGAGTTTTTCATCATTAGAAAGAAAACCAGTTCTATTAAAACCACCAATATTTGCTACTAATTGAATAGTGGAAGAAAGTGGGTTTATTAAATCAATTAGATCTCTTATTCTGTTAGTAACATCATTTAAATATTGAATTGATAATTTTCTATATTCTTCGTCAGGAGATGTTAAATCAATTAAATGATCATTTTTGAAACATTCTGGGGCATGAATTGTAAAATCATTAACTTTTTCAAAAGATTTTGCATAGTCTTTAGGATTAATTTCAACATCTTTATAAGTAAGATGAAATTCAACAAAGTTTGGATTGAATTTATCAATTAATATTTCACAATCCCTATATCTAACAGGAATTCCCCAATTATTGTTAATAGGTAAATCCTCGACTGATTCAGTATTTTTTATTTTTATAGCTGATTTATATAATATCGAGTCTTTATCAATATCTGTTATTGCATGATACTTTTCAATACTTCTTAATTTCATCGGTGATACTCCTCCTCCAGGGGAGCAAGCTATAAAATCACATGGGCTTAACTGCTCACCTTTTTTAATTTTTCTTGAAGCATATAAAGATTTCCCCAAATTATGTCTATTGAGGAGCTCGCCTTGTGAAAGAGTTCTTTTCATAGATGATCCCTTAGCAAGCCAAGCATTATGTACCTGTTCAACCATAATCTTGAAATCATTTGGTTCTAATGAAGCTTTGTGGTCTGGGCCAATAGCTTTTGTATTATGAGTTATATGTTTTTCTATAATTACTGCTCCATAAGCTACTGCTAATGCTGGAATATATGTAGAAAGATCATGACTTGAATAGCCAATTTCTATTTGTAAAAGCTCTCTTAATCTTGAGATATAAGCTAAGTTTAAGCTTTCGATTGGAGCAGGATAAACAGATTGACAATGTAATAAAAATAAATTCGGGTTGTTATTTTTCATAATCGTGGATGATTCATATATTTCTTCCTCGGTAGCCATTCCCGTTGATGCAATCAATGGAATTGAAGCTGAAGATGCTCTCTCCAGAAGAGGAAAATTCGTCAAGTCTGCACTTGCAAGTTTTAAAGCAATAGGGTCAAGTGCTACTACATCCTTCAAACTTTTCAAATCAAAAGGAGTACAAATTGGGTCTATGCCTATAGATCTTGCGTAATCAAATAGTTCTGAGATTTGTTCAATAGAAAGATTAGTCTCTTTAAGATGATCAATCGTATATTCAACAGATAGATCGCTAGAACCATGTAAATTTTCTTCGTTATATATATATTGCATATTTCTATGTTGAAATTTTACCGCATTAGCTCCAGCTTCTTTTGATTGATATACAAGTTGTTTTGCAATCTCAGTAGATCCATCATGGTTAACCCCAATTTCAGAAATAATATAGGGTGGGAAAGATTTTCCAATAGGGCTATTTCCAATTTTTTGAATTAAATCACTTTTATTATTTACAAAGATTCCCTTTAAATATTTTTTATTATCGATTATCGGAACTACTCTTACTTTATAAGATTGAAAATCTATATTATTTTTTTCATAATCGAACTGCTTTACAAATTTAATTTTTTTATTGCAGACTAATTCCGCTGGAGAAGAAAGTAAAGAATGAGTAGTTGAAGATTTCTTAGATAACTTAAATCTGTCTAAATCTCCTGGTGTAATAATGCCTACTAATTTTGAGTCAGAATCTAAAGCCAATAACGTTTGATATGGAGATTTATTTAATCGTGAATAAATTTCATTAAAAGGTAATTCTAGAGAAATTATTATATCTTTTATGCTAGATGTCGCAATAAACATTTAATTGGCTAATAGCAGGTTAATTATACATTAATAAGAAGAACATATTTTTTAATTAATCAAATCTCTATTTACTTTTGCACAAACAAATGACTCCAATTTATCAATTTCTTCACCCTTCTCTAAAATCTTTTCAAAGGATAACTTTAAAGTATTGAATTTATTCTGAATTGCCTCAATGTAATCCTCATAAGCTTGATAATAGTTTTTTTCTGCCATATAACCTACTTTCATATTGAAATGATTACTAACCCATTCTTTTCTAGGATAGGGGTTATTCGTAAATATTCTTTTACCGTAGTGCCTCCTAATACTATTAGTATTGGCTTCTGGTTTTCGTGAGAGTATAATTACCTTTGTAATTTTTGGATCAGCAATCAAATCAAGAGTAAAAACTAATCTAGGATCTTTAAGAAAAAAATCACTTTTAATTTGATTAATTTTATTTTTATAAAATTTTAGTTTGATTAGTAAATCAGACTTTTGATGTATAAGCCTTCTTGAGTAACATTTGTTCCATTTACCTCCATTTTGCATTCTTGTAAGTCCCCAGACATCCCATCCCAAGTCAGAATATAGTTCTATCTCATCAAGATATTTATCAGGGATGTCTAAAGTATTATCATCTATATCATATTTCCACCCATTATTGAAATTTTTTAGTTCTTTGAAATGCTGTTTTTGGGGAGGGAATAAAAAAGAAAATTTATTACCATAAAAAAATCTTATTAATTGATCATTAAATAAAATAAAATCAATATCTTCAAAATATCCATTTCTGTTTAAATCTGAAGAACCTAAAATTGATTTACCTATAGAGCATTTATAACCAGCACTAGAAACCAGAGATGCTGTTAGAGATGTACCTGATCTTGGCAATCCCGTTATTAGAATTGTCAAATTCCTAAATTATAATCACTTATTTTGAAGTATTGAGAAAAACCGCTTTGTGTTAATCTGTCTTGTATTTGCTGTGTTGAAGATCGAGCATTAATTAAAAACTTAGTATCTTTTTTTATACTTTTTAAAATCTCAGATGATGAAAGCTTAATTTCTCTAAATGTTCCAATTTTATTATATAGATGATCATCAATTACATGTTCAAAATTTCCTATATCCAAGCCAAAATCTAATAATGTTCCTAATAGTCTTCCCCCACCCCATACTATGCCTTTCTTATCTTTAAATTCCTTATTGATGATTGTTGTTAAAGAGGTTAATTTTTCGCTTGATCTAGATTGCACATTTAAATAGTGATTTAAACAACTTTTTGAAAAATTTACAAAGTTATTAAAATTTTCATAATCCAGTTTTTCAAAATTAATTTCTTTATCTCTATTAATGCAAATATACATTGTATTGTAAGGATCATTCCAATTATTTATAACCTCAAATCCCCAAATTGATAGCAACCTTTTAAACTGGCTAGAAAAGAAATTATTTTTTTCTTTTTCAACAAAATATTCTTCAAGACTAATATTATCAATACCAATTTGATCAGTATTGGGTAGATCAAAAAATACTGTTCCTCCTATTTTAGAAATCTTTTTAATGGATTTAATATGTTCAGGCACACTATCTACATGTTCTATAGTATGGGCACTATAGACAAAATCAAACTCTGATAAACTATCCACAATATCTTCAAGGTATGCATTTTGTGAATTAGCTTTCACAAATTCAGAGCACTGATTAAAAATCATTTCATCTGGTTCACAACCTTTAACTATTAACTCAGGGAAAGATGTTTTAATCCAATCCATAAATGCACCCCTATTACTACCATCGTCAAAAACTGTTTTTAGTTCATTAGTTCTATTAAAAGCCTCTGAAATAAAATCCTTTGAATGACTAAGTCGTAAACCTTTACCGTGCCTTATATTGCCCCAATTTGAACCTTCAGTTGGACTTATATGTCTTGATCCAGAAAACCTTAAAGAATGCGGATCATTTTCAGGAATATAATTTTCTTTTGGGAAAAGGTTAATACTTCCGCACTTTTCACAAACTCCAAGCTTATTACCTCTCTTACTATTTTCTATCCCATAGTTAACTTGAGAATTTCCATCGCCACAAATATCACAAACCCTTTTTTCGTAAGGTATTTCAACTAACACTTGTTCTCTTAAAAAACTAGCTTTAATACTAATATAGTGATAAACCCCCATCAACCTTAATATTAAGTCCTGTCATATATTGGGATCCTTCTGAAGAAAGTAGTTTAAGCAATCCAAATAAATCCTCAGCAACTGATAATCTACCCATTGGAGTTCTTGAGATTAATTGCCCTTTAAAAATGTCTGATTGGTTCGAAATTATACATCCAGGAGAGACGATATTAAATCTAATTCCATATTTCCCAAAGTAACTAGCTAAATAATTATTTAATCCCACTAAAGAATGTTTTGAAATTACATATCCAAGAGACTTTGGCTCATCGTATAGAGGGTGAAAAGGTTGAGAATCACTATATAGAGAACCTAAAGTAGTGAACGATTTTAAAGATTTTGAATGAAATTGTATTGCACCTTTTACTAAGTTATAAATTGCCATAACATTGACATTAAAATAGTCGTAAATGACTTCATTTTCTAATTTATTTAAATCTTTAATAATATCTTTTTCGTCTATTTTAACTTGACTTGGATTCTCATTTTTATCTATATGATGGTTTTTACCAAAAGAATTTATAATATATTCAATTTTAAAACCAGATTGAGAAAGATCCTTAAAGGCATTTTCCACACTTACTTGGTTAGTAAAATCAGTTCCTAGCTGTATATCCATTAATTCAATATTGTATTCATCAGATTTACTAAAAAGATCTACCAAATCAGTTCCAATTAAACCTTGCGATCCAGCAATTAAGAGATTTTTTTTTCTCATGAAGCCACTGAAGAGGTATCTAATTTGCCATAACCATTTTTTATTGCATTCTCAAAAACGCCCTTAACAAATGCCAAGGAACTTTGCTCGATATCTTCTTCTATAATTTCACTAAAAAGGTTTATATCTTTAAGCATATTTTCAACTGAAAATTTCGCTTCAGAATATTTATTTTCTATTATCATTTCTTTTTTTGCATCTAATAAATTTGACTTTAAGGGAGACAAATCTAAAACTTGAGATAATACGCTTCTAGGAATTTTATTATAATCTGCAGTTTTAAAAACAGAACTATATAAAGAAAGATATCCAGCAGCAAGAAAATTATGCATTAACTTTAATTTTGTTGGATCTAATCTGTTTTCAAGTAAAATATTTTTACCAAATATATTAACTGTGCTCTCTAGATTATTATCTCTAATAATTGGTGCATAGCTCAACGATGTAGATTGTCCATTTGCTAGCGTGATGGGAGATCCTAATTGAGGGAGTTCTACATATAGGATATTATTTAGGTCAAAATATTCATACATCTTCTCGACAACTTTTAGAGGATTTGTTGAAATATCAATTATTATTTTAGCTTTTATATTTTGTTCCTTAATTATTTCAATCAAATCATGCGAAGTTTTTCTAGCAGTGACAATTAGATCATAATAATTATCTTCTAATTTTTTATACTTAGCAAATTGATTAGAAACCATCTCTCTATTTTTCGATGTAACTATTGAAACATCACAATTATTTTTAAAGAATAATTCAGCAGCTGCCTTTCCGAAAGCACCATATCCTATTACTGCAATTTTCATTTATTTTCATTTAATTTTTTTACTCTAGCAGTTAACATTCTTATTTGAAAATCTAAATTCTGAAACGAATCTTTATTGTATAATTGAAAACTTTTGGTTGGATCACCATAATAATTATTTCTTGTTATTTTAGTTAATTGATTTATATCTTTTTTAAATAAGATATCTCTCTTTATTCCACTTTCTTTTATTGCTAATTTAGCAAGATCAGTAATGGAAATAACTTCTTTACCTGATAAATTAAAAATTCCATAAATAGAACTTCTTAGAATATTATAAATAATTTTGCTAATATCGTAAGTTGATATAAAAGATCTATAAATTTCTGCATTACTTATTATTAAAGGTTTTTCAATCGAATTATTTGCTTGGCTAATAATATCCTCAATAGCAAAAACAGGTTTAGAAAAAAAATAATCAGAGATAGAAAATAATCTTAAAATAGTATAATTTTCTTCTTTTTTATAAATATCTCTTAGAATTTTTTCTTGCATTAATTTCACATAAGCATAGCCATTTCTTTCATCAATTTTCTTTAATTCAGAGAGTTCATTTGGACCAATTGTTAAGTCATTTTGAAAAGTATTTGCGTTATAAACAGCTCCAGAGCTTATCAAAATTATATGCTTTGCCTTTGAAAAGGCGCGTTCACAAATAAAAGAAGTTTTCGGAATAATCTTATCTTTTATATATTTAAATTCATCTTTAATTTCATAATTCAAACCAGAAGAAGGTATAAAAATAAAAATCTTATCAGATTTTTCAATTGCATGATCCAAATCTTTTTCATTAAAATATGAATCTTTTGATAATAAATTTTCTTTAATTTCTTGATCTAATTTTTCATATTTTCTTCTTCCAACAATGTTAAAAGAAAATTCACTATTAAATTCTCTTAGAAACTTAACTAATGATTTACCTAAACGTCCTCCTCCTCCAACTAAAGCTATTTTCATTAAAACAAAAATTCAGAAATTGCAGTTTTTGAAAATCCATGATGATCCAATACTTCATCATTAGTTCCACAAATTGGAACTTCATCAACAGAAACCACTTTTAATGAACTTAGGTTAATTTTTAATTTAGATAATTTATAAGTAAGTTTTTCTATAAAAGATCCAATAGAATGACTATTAGTCATTAGCAAAACATTTTTGTTTTCGAGTTTGTATAACTCTTCATTTTTAACTGCGTTGTGCCAGTTAACTAAATAAATATTATTAAGATTTTTTTCTTTGCGAAGTAATGAAGTTTTGGATAATTGACTTAAAATTTCCATGCTACTCAATATTATAAATTTATCACTTGAATCATTTTTATTTATTCCTAAGAATTCACCCTCAGGAGGTAATTTTAGATCACGAGTAAGTGGAACGTAAGAACCGATATTGTTCGAAATTCTGAGATAGTATAAATCTGGTTCATCCGACATCAATCTAACAGCTTCTTCAACTTGTGAAGAAGTTGCGGGTTCAATGACTTTCATACCCGGTATCGATGACATCAGAGCCAAATCTCTTGTCATTTGATGACTATGCCCAGGCATACCTGGAGTTATTCCAGATAAGCAACCAACAAAAACAGCATTCCTTTTTTCCGTAGCAAAATTAAAAATTTGTTCTTGAGCTCTTGTTGTTAGGAAACATGAAAAACTATGAATCCATGGATAGAATCCTATTTCACCAAGTCCTGAGGCAGATGAACACATATCTTGCTCAGCAATCCCAAATTCAAAATGTCTGCTTGGAAAGTTTCTTTTAAAAAGTAAATTTCCACTATCTTTTGCCAAGTCAGCATCTAAAACCACAATATTTTTATTTATTTTTCCAACATTTAACAATGCTTTTGAATAATCTTTTAAAAGAGAAAAACTTACTTGATCTGAATTTTTCTCTCTTTTATCCCATAAATTTGCCAAATGATCTGAGTTGTTATTCTTGGGTAAGGGTAATCCAATTTTTTTGTTTACATTAAACAAACTCTTTATAGCATTAGAGTATTTATCTCTACCTAGAGCGCCGCTATGGTATTGATATTCTTCCAATTTTTTATCAAATTTATCACTTTCTGCGAAGTCGATTCCTTTTCCTTTTAGTGTCTTTGCTTCAATAAAATATGGTCTACTATTATCAGAATAAGCCTTGTCAAATGCAGCAAATAGCTCATCGAAATTATGACCATCTACTGAAATAAAACCCCACCCAAAAGATTCACATCTTAATTTCAAAGAACCAACATCTCGGGTTATTGTAGTCCAAGTATCTGACTGTATTCCATTACAATCCGCTATCGCTATTAACGGAGCGATACTACTAGTATCATTAACTGCCATTGATTCCCAAATCTGACCTTCTTGCAATTCTCCGTCCCCAAGAATTACAACAATCGGATCAGATTTTTCTTTACCTTTTAAATTCCTGCCCAAAATCATTCCTTTTGCTTTACTTATACCCATTCCTAAACTTCCAGTATTAAATCTGATATTTTCTTTTGAAACATCTGGGTGTCCAGGAAGTCCCTCCTTCTTTCGCAAATAACCATGATAAGAAGACGATAAAATATTTTTTGAAATATATTGGCTATAAATAGCAGGGGCATCGTGACCTTTAGAAGAGAAATAATAACTATCCTCAAATTGATCAAGGAAATATTCTAAAGCAACTAATATATCTGTTACTGATAATGAAGTTCCAAGATGTCCACTACCTGCAATTTCTATCATCTCAGTAATATTAATTCTTAACATTTGGGCTCTTAAAATACATTTATTTTTTAAATCCTTCAAAGAAATAATTTCTGAGATTTGATCAGATGGATATGGAGGTTCAATTTTCAACATCAAATTTTTAAGTAAATTGAAATAAATTAACTAGGCCTGAGATTAAAAAAAATGCACTTACTAAGTTAAATTGTAAGTAACATTTTAATATGCCTTATGGCAAATATTGCAGAATTTTTAACCTCCTTAATAGAGGAAAGTGGTATTAAAACCATATTTTATGTTCCTGGTGGTGCTATTGTTCACTTAATATCAGCCTTCAAAAAAACTTCAATAAATTTAGTTTCTTGTTATTCGGAACAAGGAGCAATAATAGCAGCAGAAGGATACTCAAAACTTCTTGGACCATATGGTGTGGCATTAGTAACAAGTGGTCCTGGATTAACAAATACTGCTACAGGCATTGCAAGCTCTTGGATTGATAGAAGCAGAGTTCTTTTGATAGCAGGATATGTTCAGAGTCATCAAATAAAAAATAAAAAAATTAGATCTTTTGGGCCACAAGAATTTTGTACTAAAGATCTATTTGAACTTATTACTCAAAATAATTTACTCATTGATGATGAGAAAAAAGTCCCACAAATAAAAGAAATAATTGATGAAATATCAAATCCATCAATTAATGATGGACCATCAATAATTCAAATTTGTTTAGATAAGCAAGCGACTAAAATCAATAATCAAAATATAAAAGCCTTAGAAAAAAAATCATCCAAAATTATTTTGTCCAATTCTGAAAAGAAATCATTAGAAATATTTTATAGTGAATTTGAAAAAATATTAGAGAAAGATTTAAAGATTATTTTTCTTCTAGGGGGAGGTTGTACTAAGTCGGAAAATTCTAAAAAACTTATTGAAAAGCTTGTTAATAAAAATATTTTCCCAATAATGACTAGCTGGCAATCAAAAGATCTTGTTTGCCACAGTTCAGATTCCTTTATTGGCTTACCGGGTTATTTTGCAAATAGAGCTGCCAATACTGCCTTATCTGAATGCGATATTCTAATTTCGTTAGGTTGCAGATTAGATTTACTACAACTTGGATTTATGAATAATTCTATTAAATCAAAAATTATTGCTGTAGATATCGATATAAATGAACTTGAAAAACAAGAATTCGAATCATACCTTCCCATTCAAGTTAACCTTGAAAGCGTAATAAAAGAAATATTGAAAATTCTTGAAAAAAAATACAATTTATTCTCACTAAAAAAATGGAAAGAAGACCTTAGGTCATATTATCTTGAGACATATCAAGAAAAAACTAAAGAGGTTTTTGATAAGAGAATAAATCCCTATAAGGTTGTTGATTTATTAAATAATTTTTATTTTGACGTTTATGTAGCAGGAAGTTCAGGAGGATGTGCAGAAATCAGTTTTCTAAACTATTTTTTAAAAAAACCTACTAGATTTCTTAATATGCCTGGAATGGGCTCAATGGGTTTTGGACTACCAACAGTTGCAATGGTAGATAGCGTCCTGTTTGATAAAAAAATTATTGCTGTAATTGGCGACGGAGGTCTGCATATGAATATTCAAGAACTTGCAATGCTATCAGGAAGCCTTAGAAATCATACTTATATTATAGTTTTCAATAACAATGGATATGATTCAATAAGAAGATCTCAAAAATCATATTTAGGGAAATATTACAATTCAGATGAAAAAACTGGGCTTAAACTGCCAAATTTAAGTCTTTTATCTAAAGCTTACAATGTTAATTATCTAGAAATTAAAGAACTTTATAATTTGGAAACTTTTTTAGGAGAAAACTCCAAAAAAGGAGTTTTCATTTTAGAAATTTTTATATCAGAAAATGTCCCATCAGGTCCAAAAATAACCCCAAAAATGCTCGAGGACGGATCTATTGTTTCAGGAAGTCTTACAGATCTTCAATAAGCTCAACTTTTTGAAATATCATATATGTTGAAAGAAAATTCTTATTATTTAAAATATATAAAACTAACTTTTTTTAATTTGAACTTATTTATAAACTTTTAAAATTTTGAAAATTTTAGAGTCAATCTTAATCTAAATATTTATTTAAATTTAAATATAAAGTTATTAATAGTTTCTATCTCAAAATCCATCATAGATTTTGTTAAACCTGGATAAGTGCCTAGAAAAAGTGTATTGTTCATAATTTGATCAGCGCCAATGATTTGACTAGCAACTCTGAAAGCATTAGGGTCAGCTCTTTTCACTTCAATAAAAGCTGGTTGCCTTAATAAATTTCCTCCAAAAAGCATCCTATTACCAATTTTATTTCTATCTAATTCCTTTGCCAAATCAGTTCTGGAGAATGGAGAGTTTTCTTTTATTGAAATTTTAAAGCCAAACCAAGA
>MDSZ01038655.1_pt1 | contig 10766 bp, 3 predicted proteins | sample 811201 | NCBI WGS metagenome assembly MDSZ01 (sample SAMN05326647, study PRJNA326480) | marine metagenome | isolation source: seawater | place: Indian Ocean: North | collected 2010
AGAAGAGCCGCCCGCACTTAAATCTGTAATTAAAGATTGTATGCTACTGCCAGCACCAGTAAAATATGACGCCATATTATCCTCATCAATAAAGCTAACACTTAAAGACCTGCCTGATGTATCAGTGAGACTTCCGAATCTATTATCAATTTGAATCTGATATTGTGTCTCTAGAAGATCGCCTGAGAGTTGTGCAATCGCTAAAGTTCCGTTAGCGTCGACACCCTGGTCAGTTCTGATAGTTGTGCTGTTTGTAGAACCGACATTTTCACCATACATAACTCCAACTCTTGTTGTCATGTCTGAGCTTTCTTCGGTAGCCTCGTTAACCGCCACCAAAAAACTATTAGTAGTGGTATCTCTTGTGGTCCCGGTGGTTTCAAACAACTCTATTATAGGCATAAACAAAATGTCATTACGGCCCAACGTAACAAGTCTATGATGCATCTGGGATGTTTGATTGGTGAACGCCTCCAGCACCGGGCTTTGTAGAATTTCTAAATCATAATACGCAGAGCCGCTAGCGTGATTTGGATCGTAGAGACGATAGTTTATTTCGTCATCTCCTAGGGCAAACTTGGCAACCCTAAAAGTGCCATCGCCTCTCGCTAGTCTACGTCTACCTGCATCTGTTAGAACGGCGTCCAATATGATGTCGCCACTATTATCCAAAAAAGCCATTTTTGTCTCTCTCCAATGTTTAAATAGTATGTATTATAAATAGTTTCTATTTATGTAGTTTTAATTCTTTTGTCGTCTTTATTAAATGATAAGTTTAAATCTATTTTTTTGCCTGTTTTCTTTGATGTTAGTCTTACTTTAAATGTTTTATCCCAGATGCGGCCCTCGCTAGAAACCTCATCAGTCCCAAGTGTGACAAGAGGTATATCACTTGGGTCATCATACCTGGTGTTAATTGGCACATCTGCCGTAACTTGTGACAAGGATGGGACAATTTGTATAAATTTTTTCATATCTATTGAGGGTGTCTGCGCCGTCAATAGTGGCATATCGTGTAGTTTAACTAAGAGGTAAACAGCGCCACCATCGTCAACTAGCTCTACTTCATACACAGAAGTAGGGTTTGAAAAATTACCATGATAATCAATAGATCTAAATGTATAATAGTATTTTGTGTTTGGGGTCAACTTTTCGTTATGCGAAATAGCAGTTGACCTTACTATCTGTTCGTTATTTGGGTAGATAGTAGATAATGTGTTACGCAATTTACCAGAAAAATCGGAATATTTACTTGGCGGCTCATCCATCCTATATATCTGAAAAAATGCTGTTGTATCATCGGCCACAAAGTTTATTTTTCCACCGGGTAATACCCCCTGTGCCTCTCTTATGGTCTCAAATCTTTCCTTATCGCCCTCCTCAATGGATATAGGGTATTGTTGTACCTCTATATTGTTAGCGGAGATGTTAAAAATCAATGTATCATTGACACCACGATATGGTATTATGGTCACATCTGGGGGAGGAGGAGGTTTTGACTGCACAGATGTAGAGGTCGTAAAATACGGAACCTCCACTATTTCGACAGTAGGGTGCATTTTGATTTGATATGTTGCCTCATACCCAGTCATGTCAACCATAGAAGTGGCCCCAGGCACTATGGCTTCAACAGAGCCATAGGTGAATCTCAGATCATCTGTGTCGTCCTCTATATCTCTCGGATCGACAAGATCTTCAAACCCTGTGGCCCCGACAACAGACACTCCACCGCCTTCAGCATATAAGGAAGTTAAAATGTGGTGCGAGGGAGGAAACCACTGAAGTCTATACTCGGAAGGGAGGAGACCTGGATAATACCCACTATATTCTGAGTCAGACGGATACCCTGAACCGAAAAATAAATCTAACCAGTCCCTAACGCTAAAAGTCGAGGGATCTAGCGCCCCTATAGATTCGTAGTCATTTTGTGATATGAAATACCGAACACGTTCACCGTCGCCACCAAGTGGTGTGTCCGGTGTTATTTTATACCTATCTTGCCATATCGCAGAACCCCCACCGGGAGCAAAGAGTTGTGCCCAAGATTGATTTGTGGGGGGTGAGTCTACAAGAAATTGGAAGCCAGTCTGGGGTACGAGCGTCCAAGATTTTTCTAGGATTTCGTTTAGCCTCTCAATACTGACAAAGGCTCTATTTTGTCGAAAAAATCCTGGGGCATCAGATGGAAAGCTTGGCTCGCGATCTTCATAGTTGTAGCTAGGATCATATAGATTAGCATAGGTAGCCCATGGTGGGTCCGTAGAACTGGCTATTTCTTCTATCGCCCTCTCCCAGTCTTCAAAAAGATTAGCAAATCCAGTCCATCCTATAATAAACCCAACTGTGCCTCCCGCATCAATAGCGGTCTCTACTATGGTTACTTTTGGTTCGCTAACTTTTTCGTACTTGTATTTAAGCCCAAAAACGTATTTAAATGCACTGGTAACATAAGTGTACTCTTGGTCATATTTTACTTGTGAATCAACATACTGAACGGCGTTTGTTTTGCTAAGGTTGCTTTCCACATTGGCTGGTATCCATATGTTCTGAATTGGCGGAACCGAAGTATCTTTACCAACATACTTGGCGACTCTGTACATAACAGTCTCATTCATAGAGGGCAGTCCCTGCTCAAACGATTCTTCATAGAGCCTGCCAACCAGAGTATTTGTGCCACCAAAACCAAGCTGCCTTTGATTAAACGACTCATTAATTTGGTTTGCAAGCCCAAAAGTATCACCAGGGCCATACAGTCCTGCAATATCAGTCCCAATTAGTGAATAATTGGTGGTTAACTGAGTTGTCTGGTATATATAATCTATCACAGCTAATGATTGCGCGGGCAAAGGAACTGCGTTATCATAGTCTATCTCCGGGTCCACTGCCAATCTAAGAGCAAGATCAGTTTCCAGTTCTTGGTCATATTTAACATCAATAAAAAGTTTTTTATCCGTCTGAAAACTTCCAACCGGTGACGCTGTGGCCGGCAAGCCAATAGAATAGGCTCCAGAATATGATATGGCGGATAAGAAAGAATTATTGGCATCTGTATTAGGAACGCCAGTGCTAGCGTAATTAACGTAGTCATGAAGCTCAGCCGACGCCAAGAAACTGACCTCGCCTGAATTATCAGCGTCTATAAATGTTTTACTAGTAAATAAGTATTCGGGCTGCAAAGGGACAGGGTCAACGTAAGATGGGTCATAGACGCCGGCAATATGAGAACCAAAAGTCGAATATAGTAAGTTATTTTTTAACTGAGTAGCAACCGGGTCAATTGGTTGGGGCGAGACAACTTCGTCATATAGAAATCTCGTGCTATACAATTCTGGCTCAAAATATAAAACTGTATAAAATGGTAACTTATTTTGTGTCGCTAAAGCAGTATATTTGTTTAGCTCCAACAATGAAGATCCGACAAGCCCAGAAAATATGATGTTCTTGCCCTTCTCTTCGAGCAAGAATTGATCTTCTGTTGTTAAGTCAATGTAACTCTCTGGCCATGTATTGAAATAATTTGTATATTTTACATCTAGGCTTTTAATGAGATCGGCTTGCAAAAAGTCTTCAATAGACAACCCCTTCTCCAGATATTCCGATTCGATGTAGGAGTCTGAGTACAAGCCCTGGTCTCTTATCACGGCAGAGTTTATAGAGCCCATTAATAGTGTATGATCGAGAGTGTCTTGATAAGGTTCAAAATTTGCACCTGGGGTGCTTTTATAAATACCAACCGCTCCTTTTAGAGTAGCCGCAGAGGCATCAAATATAAATTCTGCCTCATCACCTGACCTCTCTACAATACTAATATTGTAGTGATTAGGCAATATTGTTTCGCTAGCCGTCTGGATTGCTGTTTCGTATGGCTCTACGAGATAATTATAAGATGAAAATGATATGTAGCTATCTACATCCGGCGTAGTGTATTCAAATGTCCTGTCGTGATAGAAATCAGAGTCGGTAGGATTACTAAAGACATACTCCATATCTTCAGTAAAACGCCCTAAAGAGCCATAGTTTACATTACCACCCGAATCAAAGGCAGGAGCGGTTACCTTAATCGCTAATGTAGCAGCACCACTATTGCGATCAATCGTGATACCTGTTATTAAATCTTCTGGGGTTGGGTTAGATGGAACTTTTGAAAAATTTAATACTTTAGCTGTCTGATCTGAAGTCCTGGGCTCCAACACAACGCTGACGGAGGGAATCACTAATGCTGGGACCACTAAATCGGGCAAGGTAATCGCGTCCTCATTCCATCTTACTGTCCCGTCCATAGCGTCTATCACATAATGATGGCCCATAAGCTTTCTAAAGTTATCCCTAATTGTTAGCGGGAAAACGTCTGGGCTTATATATTTTTTAATAGCCATAACTTCCTCCTCCTCCACCACCCGAACTTACTGTCGCTGTGGACGTTGACCGAGTTGTCGCTTGAGGTGTTGATGGCGGCGCTGGGGTGGCCGTTGTCTGCGTAGCATTACCTGACCTGCGTCTACTACTAGATGAACGTGTACTAAGGCTATCCGGGGACTGAAAATACTGCCCTAAACCATACTGAACATCTTCAGTAACAGGATCTGCCTCATCTAGCGAAACGGCTTCAATCCTAGCTCCTTCGATAAGCACACAGGCGTTTAATTCCAAATTGTACTGGTAGCCGTCAGGGCATGGGTCTTCGGAATTTATTAGTCTTCCACTTTTGCGAGGTCGCCGCAAACTCATTGGAATCTCATCCAACTCTTTATCACTCGTAATATCGTCTACTGAGAGACTTAGGCCTCCTGTCTGTACGACGCCCACTGAATCGCTAACAAGATACAATTGTTCTCCCGAGCCCAAAGAATTATTATATGAGTCTAAAATATAAATAGAAGAGTCAGCAGAATGAGGAACTTTAGTAGTATAAACAGGTCTCATATTTTCATCAAACCCGATTAGATACCGAACAGCGACGGTTGTTTGTTGTAAAACTGATACTTCACTTGCTAGGTCATCCAGCCCTCCTTCATTAGTAATTTTAGAAATATATCTCTCTTGTAAGCTATTTTTACTAGCAGTACCATCATTAGATTTTTGTTTTTTCTGAAGTATCGCGTCTATGATGTTGCCTGGGGTTTTATCTTTTGCAAGATCATATGTTTTTGCGTCTCTTCCAGAATCTTTGTTTTCAAGCTTGCTATCAAAATTTGTATTATCTCCAAAATAATTCTTTGTGTTAGTAGCATAGTTTACACTATTTTTAGAGTTTCGCACAGAAACAGTAGCCCCTAAAGCGCTAAGCAGGCCCATTTCATCCAAGGCTTGAGCAGTTAAGTTCCCAGATCTTAAAATCTTTTCTGCTTGTTGGTACGACTTTTTTGATTGGCCTATAAGAGATATTTTCCCATCGTGTGACGCCAAAGAAGACGGTGACAAATATGAGTTATATACTGACCTAAAATTGTTTAATAAACTATCGGATACTTGGGATTCTTTTTTACCAACTATTTCAGGAAAGTATTTTCCCGCTTCCACATTAAATCTACTTAAAAGAGAATTTCTATTAATTTTTGTAAGTCCAAACTGAGTTCTTTCCGTTAGCCCATCAAAATAATTTATTTTGTATGAAGATTGGTTATATTTTGTCGCTCTCCAGGGAGTCTTAGTAAACCTATTTTCTGTTTTTAGGGATGTTTCAATTGAAGAAGGTCTCTGGGCACCCGCAGCATTAAGGAACCCTTTTGTTATATTGTTGCCTTGGCTCGCTTCTGTGGCGAATTTCTGCGTGTTTTCCATTTTTTTCAGCAAATCATCTATTAATCTAACAAACATGTCGACACCCCTTAAGTTTCCTGTTGAGGGGTAAAGAAGTTTTTGTAGACCTTTTTTGCTGGTTTTGGGTAATTTTTGACCAAGTAATACCTCTAAAGCACTAAAATAGATTTTAGGAGCGATCCGCCACGGAACCGATGCGCTTTTAGCGCCCTTACCTTTAATATTGATGCTAAGATTATTTTTTATTTTTAAATCGTTTAGGAAAGCGTAGCTAAAATCACCAGTATTAGGATCATAATTGTTTTTTGATTTAGCTAGTTCAGCATATGACATTATAATCTTTCTAGCTTCTCTAAGAGCAAAAAACTGTGTTTTAAACAAGTTAACTGTTGGGTCTTGGATAGTTATGTTGGCCCCATATAAATAAGTTCCGCCGCCCTTGGTTGCCATCTCTATATCGGCAAAAGAAAAACCCCTCTTGTTGCCGAGTCCCGTAACGTCCAATTCGCTAACAGAACCTATCGTTTTCTCAGGGATACCGTCCCTGTCTTCATCCACGGTCTTCAGAGACGAATGTATTTTTCTGTTCCTTTTGTCGGGAGGCGTATACGATGCTATGATATCTCTTGGCCTACTCGCAGTTCTTATCAAATTGGACTCGATTGTTTCGCCGCCCTCAAAGTCACTTATTGCATCTCTAAATATTGTTAGCTCTTCAATTCTAGAAAGGTACATTAACTTTTTTAAATTTCTTTTATTTACGAGGCCACTAAATTCGCTATTTTGTTTTAAATATTTAACCATATCAAAAGCAAAAAACCCCCTCACTATACCACTTGTATCAGCACTTAAAAGAAGGTCTGAGTAAACTTTACCTCTTTGCTCGCCTGTGTCTTTGAATGTAATCTGGTCCTGGTGCTCGCGGAACTTGTCAAAAATTCTATAATCTTTCACTTTGTTGGAATGTTCAACGACTGTTAAAACATTATGCGGAATTTCGCTGTGCCTTCTTCCTTCCATTATACCCTTATCGGGATGTCTATGGATTGGGCCTCTCCATTGCGTCCCATCAGGGGAATAAAATGTATATGATTTGGTGTCAATCCTGCCATCAAAAGCCACCCTACAGTGGTTTTTAGGACCAAACATTTCAGGTGTTTCAAAATATGCGAAGGCTACAAAGCCTAAAAACTCTTTACTAACAACAAACTGTTTTTTTAACTTAATGGTACATAAAGCATCATTATGATTTTCTATTTCCGTCACAGCATAGTCTCTTAAATCTTTAATGACCGGGATATCAAGCACTGTTTCGGAAATATGATCTTTTAATGCACGCGGAGCCTTGCTTGCATCATAAAAATTTCGAGACTTTATAACATCATAAGCCTTTTTAGAAGTGGCTTTTAGCAGTTTTATTTTCATAAGGCGACGTGCTGGAGTGTTGAACCAAACGCTGTTGTTTAAAAAATCATTTATTGATATTGTGAGTGTGGCGCTATATGTTTCTTGCATGTTTTGTGTATTTTGCGTCGTTGTTTGTGGCTTATTGTTACCAAATTCATTTTTAACATAATTTGTTTCATTAGTTTTGGCCGAAACATTATCTTCTGCACGCAGGGAAACGCCGCTCTCTATAGAAACAGATTCTATAAAAACGTATGGCATCATTTCACCTACCAAACCTACTCGTTTATTGTTTTGCTTCTTCATTAGTAAACAGTCCCTGGTTTATCTTCACATGGATCATCTAGGTCCGGACAAGGTTTAGACGATGCTGCCGTACCATAAATATCAACGAGGGCTATATTTGTTGCGTCTTTGCATTCAAAATCGATATCTATATACTTACCCTTACTTCTGCTATCTTCTATCGATGAACAAATCAAGCGTTCGTCTATTTGCTCATCCACTCTAATATCGAAATAATATTCAACGTTGTTGGGCGTCGGAGTTGGCAGTGTAGATGATATTTCATCTTCATCTAGTAGAATATCATTTTGTACCAAAGATGGCTTTCTTATAAATCTTAACGGCTTTAAGACTTCTACCGATTGTGGGTTAGAAGCCTTTAACGAGTCTCCCGCATTGACAGGCTCAGTAGTAACTTCAAACACTTCTATTTCAAAGTTATCTTTAGTAAATTCAACATTTAATTCTTCTATTTGAGCTAATACTATTTCTGGCTGGATGTCTAAGATCTCACCGTTTGGAAACGTAACTGCCAACTGCGTGTCGGATATAAAATCTGCGTCTGCTATCACATCAATGCTGTACGTGAGAGTCATATCTAATTGCGGAATATCTAAAATAGGAGCAGTCGTTGAAATTTCATGGTCAGCATGTTTGCTTATTTCACCCCTTAAAAGGGATACAGACCAAGCAGGTGCATTAGAAGTAAATTTCTCAGTGGTTCCTAGAGCATAGTGAGGGCCATAATTCCTTCTCTCAATAAGTGCATATTGGTTGGACAGGCTGTCTATATTCTCAACGGTCTGTTCTATAGGCTCTGCTGACGTTGGCGGCAATGTTGACTCTAGTTCAGGGCCTGTGTCTCCGTCCCTTGGTTTTACATCTAGAGTTCTTGAGGGTAATACTTTGGCCCTATATTTATTACGATCTGAAAACACCACTTGCGTTTCTAGTTGTGGTGTCTTTTCTTGAATCCTAGGTTCTATGTTATTTTGGCCCTCTCCAATACCAAAATCCCATTGCTTTTCATAAAGTATATTGTCATCAAAAAAAGCATAGTATTCGGGTTTAAGTAGACCATCTGCCAATAGTTTTTCGCCATGCGGGGTTAGAAGGGTATCTAGAACTTGCTCTTTTTTGTTTAAAAATTTCATTCGTCACCCTCCTTATCTATAGCCTCTAGATCAACTTTGGCATCTATCTTAACTAGCTCGACAAGAGAAAAGAAGTCATATGGCCAATTGTAACTATATGGTGTCTCTAGAGTCCTACCGGCGATTTCAAATTCAAATTTGTACCTTTGGTCATCTATACTGTCTCCATTCTTAGAAGCTACTTTGGAAAAATAATTTTTAACCGCTTTTTTCTTAATTTTAAAAACCATCCACTGGACTTTGTCGGGCATGGTGCCGCCCAGTAGTTCATTATCAGAGAATTCATGCGAGACAGTGACCGTTTTTTCTTCTATTTTTTCCACTGCCTTGGGTGGTAAGTTTTGCCACATATGGACCAAATCATCTTTATCAAAAACATGTTTAAATTCAAATATATACATTGCAAATGGTTTAATGGCTTTATTTGTCATAAAATCCATTCTTGGCGGAAGCACGTATCTTGACATCTTATCAATCATCTGTCGCACAGAATTGTCGGGCGGCAAATCATGAGCGATAGCAGATGCAAAAACTTGTTCAGGAATTTCAAAGAATTGTTTTTTACCACTATTTTCAACAAAAGGTACTGCCACTATGGCCTCGCTAACCTCTTTAACCTCTGCTACTTCACCTAACCTGCGAGGACTTTGGTCGATACCAAGCAAGTCTACTAGCGACTCTACATCCCCATTGTTGTAGAAATTATCCCCTACATTGGGATGATGGTTCAACCAGTCTTCTGGGATGTCAGTTGCTTGTATGAATATGCCTAACTCTGGCTTTTCTGGGGGCAGTCCAAATTGATGCCACATACCTCGGGGAACCGACTCAGAGCCATAAGTTGGAAGTGCCAATTGTGCCTCTAAGTTGACCGAAGAAGAAGCAAAATTAAACATGGGTGTTTCCCATTTAGGTTGTATGACCAGAGAAACATGGTCAGCAGTTGGATCATCACTTATCTTAGTCGGTTGGCCAGTTGCCGGATCGTATTCAACTGATTTAACCCTAGACCTACCATCTGTGATCAGGGCGTCTTTAAGGTTTATGGTGTTTCTCCTAAGGCCTTGTGTTTGGCCTCCTGAAGGGCCCTCATTTGCAAAGAATCCGGCGTCATTTGCTACATCTGCATTCCGATCCCACCTCAGGTTTATTTCTTTGTCTACGCTACCTAGTATTTCTGAAAGTTTATACTTTTTAGTCTCTGTGGCTGTAAATTGAATATCTAGCCATGCTTGTCCGTGGTAATACGGTGGAGTTGCAGCCCAATTATATCCACTGTACGAATCTAACACCCTATTACGGTATAGACCAGATGTATGTTGGGCTGCCACGAATGACGTGCCGGTGTTCGGTCCACCGCGACCGGTCACGGCATGGAAAAATGCGCTGGGGCGGCTATACATAGTGAACGTTTCATGAAGTGTTGTTTGGGTAGGGTTATCTTGTGGTAGTTCATACCTAAAGCTGCCTGTGAGGCCGCCAAATTGATCATCAAAAACCCTTTGCTCGTTCATACTTCTATACATCTTCAGCCGCATGCAATACACAGAGCCTGATCGGGCATTTCCAAACCTTGGGTCACTTTCTGGGAGCGAGGTTATTGTAGTCATATTTCCTTGTGGGAGGAAGAAATCTACGCACTCAGCAAAAAAGTTACTAGACATCATTCTATAAAGTGGATCACCCTGTCCACTCCAAGAAGCCGTTAAATTTAAATGAGCCGAAGGGTGCGGGTAAGCATCATGAATGGGGATATTTGCTAAATACTTCTCTGGTTCTATGGCTGCTTCGAAATCAATATAATGGAATTTGGCTTCTGCAAAATTACTTTGACTTATAGCAAAAACGCCATCCACTCTGGCACCTGTTGCCGAGGCCCCGACGCCAGAGCTACCTGTTGAGCCCTCTATTTGTTGTACTTCATAACTACCTGTTAGAACTGGGTACGGTATGCCTATACCAGACTTAATAGAATTATAAACAATTCCGGGCGCAAACATGGGCTCCATAAATGGGCGCAGACCGTAACCAGTTTGAGGAAAAAAACTGCTGGTGATAGTGTTTAATGGTGAGTCACTACCTGTCAATTGGACAAACCTACCGTATGATGCCGAATATTGGTGTGCCATCTGCATTGTTCTTTCGGCAGGATAAAACCCG
>MDSZ01026866.1_pt1 | contig 10765 bp, 9 predicted proteins | sample 811201 | NCBI WGS metagenome assembly MDSZ01 (sample SAMN05326647, study PRJNA326480) | marine metagenome | isolation source: seawater | place: Indian Ocean: North | collected 2010
GTTTTCTCCAGTTGCTCCCTCTGGATAAGCACAACCAAATAAAACGTCTTCTATAGCGTCGGGCTCAACATTACCTCTTTTAATTGCCTCTTTTACTACAACCCCGCCCAAGGTCGCTCCGTGGGTGTGATTAAACGAACCTTTCCAGCTTTTGCACAAAGGAGTTCTAGCAGTAGATATAACAAATGCCCTATTCATTGGAGATTTCCTCTTTTCATCTTTACTATAAACTCATATTCTAAAAAAAGCGAGAACGTATTAAACCCAATTAAATGGCCTACAATTGAAAAAATTATGATTAAACAAATAAAAAAACCGAATAGATCTTTTTCACTTAATTTTATTCTAGATGCGAAAGATAGATTATTAATGTTATTGAGACACAAAAACAGCGAACTAGGTTCCCTACAGTGGGGAGTCCCGGCAGGAAAGATTGAAAACAATGAAACTCCACTAGGTGCCGCGGTAAGGGAGAGGAAAGAAGAGATAGGAGCAGAGCATTGGGTTGAATTAAAAAACACTAAAGGACCAATTAGAGACAGCTTCTACGGGGGAATCTATGAAATATTCATTTTTCAATATGTTTGGTTAGCAGGAGTAATACAATTAAATCATGAACATGTAGCCTTTAGGTGGGTTAGCAAGCAAGATATTGCCAAAATGGATATAATGCTAGGGGTGGAAGAAGATTTAGACATTCTTGGTATTTGGCCTAGAAAATATTTGAAGTCTGAAAGATTACCTGAATAATAAAACAAAAACGAAAATCAACATCAAAATATCTGAATTATCATGGTAAAAAATTAATGACAAAACTATCAGAGCAACCCAAAAAAATTGTTTTAGCCTACTCCGGTGGCTTGGACACATCCGTAATTCTAAAATGGCTACAGAATCAGTATGAATGCGAAGTCATTACCTACACCGCAAACCTCGGCCAAAATGAAAATTTATCGGAAATAAAAAAGAAAGCAAAAAAATTAGGAATAAATCAGATTTTTCTCGAAGATTTAACTGAAGACTTTGCGAGAGATTATATATTTCCTATGTTTAGATGCAATGCTATTTATGAAGGAGAATATTTATTAGGCACATCAATTGCTCGACCTCTAATCGCTAAACGACTGGTTGAGATTGCAGATGAAACGGGTGCAGAAGCCATCGCACATGGTTCGACCGGCAAGGGCAACGATCAAGTACGGTTTGAATTAGGGGCGTATGCTTTAAACCCGAAAATCAAAGTAATTACCCCCTGGAGAATTTGGGATTTTAAATCTAGGAATGACTTAATTGACTATGCCGAAAAATACAACATTCCTTTATCTGAAGGATCGAAAAAAGAACCGCCATATTCAACAGACGCTAATCTTCTGCACATTTCATATGAGGGTGGAAATCTGGAAGATCCTTGGGAAGCCCCTGCGGATGAAATGTGGAAATGGACAAATTCACCAGAAAGTGCGCCCGATACTCCTAGACAAATTGTTATAGAATTTGAGAAAGGAGATCCTATAAGTGTCGACGGAGAATTGCTTTCTCCCGCAAACCTTATTAAAAAGCTGAACGACATTGGTGCTGCGAATGGTGTAGGACGACTTGATGTTGTCGAAAATAGATTTGTCGGGATAAAGTCAAGAGGTTGCTACGAGACCCCGGGTGGGACCATACTTTTAAAAGCTCACAGAGCGATCGAATCCGTTACTATTGATCGAGAGGTTGCTCATTTTAAAGATGCATTGATGCCAAAATATGCAGAATTAATTTACAACGGATTTTGGTGGAGTCCTGAAAGGGTTCTTTTGCAAAAAATGATTGATGAGACCCAGAGGGATGTATCTGGAACTGTAAAATTAAACATTTATAAAGGCAACATTTCAGTGATGGGTAGAAAATCAGAGTCTAAAAACTTGTATAATTCAAATTTAGCTACTTTCGAGGATGACCAAGGGACTTACAATCAAAAAGATGCTGAAGGATTTATCAATATTAATGCATTACGCCTGAAAATAGACGAAACAAAATATTGATTCAGCTCGATTATTTTTCTTATATTTGTAACAATGTAATTTTTATATAGGGGGAAATGAGTAATGTCAAAATCAGGAGTAGCACCCGAAAAAACAAAAGAATATCTAGATAGATACATGGAAGGAGTCAAAAAACGAAATCCTGGTGAGCCAGAATTTGTTCAAGCCGTTTACGAAGTTGCTTCTACCATTTTTCCATTTATCGCCGATAAACCTCATTACCATGAAATGCAAATTCTGGAACGAATGGCCGAACCAGAACGAGTTATTTCATTCAGAGTTCCTTGGACAGACGATAAGGGTAGAATTCGAACCAACAGAGGCTGGAGAGTCCAGTTTAACTCCGCGATAGGCCCTTATAAAGGGGGGATACGATTTCATCCCTCAGTGAATCAGAGTATTCTTAAATTTCTGGGTTTTGAACAAACCTTCAAAAATAGTTTAACGGGACTTCCCATGGGCGGTGGAAAAGGTGGAGCAAACTTTAACCCTAAGGGAAAATCCGACTTAGAAGTCATGAGCTTTTGTCAAAGCTTTACAACCGAATTACAACGGCATATTGGAGAAGATACGGATGTCCCAGCGGGAGACATTGGTGTTGGAGCAAGAGAAATTGGTTTTATGTTTGGTCAGTACAAGAGGATAAATAATAAATTTGTCGGTGTATTAACAGGAAAAGGGCTCGAATTTGGTGGCTCAAAAATGCGTACTGAAGCCACTGGATATGGGGCAGTGTTTTTCTTGGATAACATGCTCAAAGAATCAGGCAATGACATAGTTGACAAGAGAATTCTCATCTCTGGCTCAGGAAACGTTGCAACACATGCCGCAGAAAAAAGCCTAGAACTGGGCGGAAAACCAATTACACTTTCTGATTCAGGCGGATTTATTATCTGCGAGAAAGGATTTAACCAAGAGCAAATTCAATGGATAAAAAATTTGAAAGAAAAAAGAAGAGGGAGAATTTCGGAAGCAGCTGATGAATTCGCGGATATAAAGTTTCATAAAGGTCTAAAACCCTGGGGAGTTCCGGGAGAAATTGCAATCCCTTCTGCCACTCAAAATGAAATCGTTGCAGAAGACGCAGAAAATCTTGCCAAAAATGGTGCGATGTTAGTTGCCGAAGCAGCTAACATGCCTTGCTCTCAAGACGCTGTGGAATTTTTCATCGAAAATAAAATTTTATTTGGACCCGCCAAGGCTGTTAATGCAGGAGGAGTCGGAGTCTCTGGTTTAGAGATGAGTCAAAACAGTGCACGAATAGCATGGGACAGTGACCATTTAGCAAAACTTCTTGAAGATATGATGAAAGACATCCATTCAAGTTGCGTTGAATACGGCAGAGAATCAGATCATTCTATGGTCAACTACCTTAAGGGTGCTAATATCGCTGGTTTTGTAAAAGTCGCAGACGCTATGCTTGCCTACGGCCATGTATAGTTAGCCTCGTTAATCTGCGATTGATTTTAACTGAGGGAAAAGAAGTACATCCCTGATTGAGGGAGAATCTGTGAGAAGCATAACCAATCTATCAATACCTATCCCTTGGCCAGCAGTCGGAGGCATTCCGTACTCAAGAGCTTTTACGTAATCTTTGTCATAAGGCATAGCTTCAATATCACCTTCAGATTTTGCTAATGACTGTTTTTTGAATCTTTCTGCCTGCTCATCAGGATCATTCAGCTCGGAAAATCCATTTGCTATTTCTCTACCTGCAACAAAAAATTCAAATCTATCGCAAAAGAAGGGATCTTGATCGTTAGGACGGGCTAAAGGAGAAACCTCAGAAGGGTATTGGGTGATAAAGATAGGTTGATTCAGTTTAGGCTCAACTATTTTTTCAAATATTTCATTTATAGCCTTTCCAGTACCCCATGAATCATTAAAAGTTATCTGCTCAGATTGCGCCAGTTCCAAGAGAATTTTTTTATCTCTCAAATCTATCTCTCTTCCTACAGAGCAATAGTGTTTGATCGCATCCACCATTGAGAGCCTCAATATGCTTTTATCAAACACATAATCTTGTCCTTGATATGTAATTTTTTTGTCTCCACAAATCGAAGTAACCAACTTATGAAACAAATCGACTGTCAAATCCATTAGTTCATTACAGTTTGAGTATGACTGATAAAACTCTAGCATCGTAAATTCAGGATTATGTTTTGTAGATAACCCCTCGTTTCTAAAATTTCTGTTTATTTCAAAAACTTTTTCAAAACCACCGATCACTAAGCGTTTTAAATATAACTCTGGAGCAATTCTTAAAAATAAATCCATCCCCAGACTGTTATGTCTCGTAATAAAGGGTTTTGCGTTTGCTCCCCCTGCAATCGGGTGCATCATCGGTGTTTCTACTTCTAAAAATCCCTTGCTTTCAAAATAACCTCTAATAAAATTAATAATTTTGGTTCTCATCATGAAAGTAAGTTTAGCCTTCTCGTTCACAATTAGGTCTAGGTAACGCTGACGATAACGGGATTCTTGATCACTTAATCCATGCCACTTTTCTGGCATCGGTCTAAGACACTTGGTCACGTGCTTCATTTCTGTCACATGGATAGTCAATTCTCCTTTATTTGTAACAAACAAATAACCTTCGCACCAAATAATATCGCCTAGATCGTGTGATTTAAAAAATGCATATCCCTCATCGTTTAGCTCGCCTCTCGTAACATATATCTGAATTCTTCCACTAGAATCTTGGATGTGGGCAAAAGAAGCCTTGCCCATCACCCTTTTTGTCATTATTCTTCCTGCTACCGAAACAATCTTTTTTGGCAATAATTCATCATTTGAAACGTTTTCAAACTCTTTCAAAATTTCTCCGGATGAGTGGGTTCGGACAAAGCTATTTTTATAGGCTAGTCCATCTGCCCTCAGATCTTCTAATTTTTTTCTGCGATTTTCTATGATTTGTTTCTCGCTAAAATTCTTTAATTTTTTATCCACTAATTTTCCCTATTCTATAAACCTTGTTTTAACGAAGCCTCTATAAACATGTCAATGTTACCATCTAGCACACCTACAGTATTTCCAGTCTCCTTGCCTGTGCGCAAGTCTTTTATGCGACTCTGATCCAAAACATAAGACCTTATCTGTGAGCCCCAACCAATATCTGCTTTATTGTCTTCGACCTCTTTCAGATCATCGCGCCGTTTTTTTTCTTCGATCTCATATAAACGTGCTCTCAGTAGCTTAAAAGCTTGCTCTTTATTTTTGTGTTGTGAGCGTTGATTTTGACACTGAACCACTACACTAGATGGGATGTGAGTAAGCCGAACTGCACTGTCTGTTTTATTTACATGCTGACCACCAGCACCACTTGCTCTATAAGTATCTATTCTTACGTCAGCATTTTTTACGTCGATTTCGATTTTCTCGCTTATTTCTGGCGAAACAAATACAGATGCAAAAGATGTATGACGCCGACTTCCTGAGTCAAAAGGAGATTTACGAACCAATCGATGCACTCCTGTTTCGGTACGAGCCCAGCCAAAAGCATAGTCACCAGTTATGTTAATAGTAGCGCTTTTAATGCCAGCTATTTCTCCATGTGACACATCTAAGATGGCAGTCTGAAATGTTTTGCTTTCTGACCACTTCAAATACATACGCAGTAACATTTCTGCCCAATCCTGAGCCTCTGTGCCCCCAGACCCCGCCTGAATGTCTAGGAATGCATTTAATTTATCGGTTTCTCGATTAAACATTTTTTGAAATTCAAGAGCAGCCACAGTTTTTTCAAGGAGATAAAAATCTCGTGAAAGCAATTCTAATGTTTCCAAATCTTCCTCAAGTTGCGCAATTTCAAATAACTCAGTTATTTCTCGGGTTTCTACGGCTACTGTGTTGAATTTTTCGGTTGTTTTTTTTAATACATTCAATTCCTGATTTAGCTCGTTTATCCTATTACTATCACTCCAAACTTTCGGATCCGATAATTCTTTTTCAATTGTTTCTTGCCCAATAAGTTTTTTATCGTAGTCAAAGGAACCCCCTTAGTTCATCAATTCGTCTTTTGAGTGTTTCAATTTCAGCTTGGGTTATTAAATTATTCTTCAACTCAATCACCATTAACTTTTTTATTTAAACCGTATTACTTTATCCATTATCAGTTGAACTCTTTCAAGATTCCTGAAACGATTTATTTGCAACCGAAAGACAGCCAAAAAGCTTTTTGCATTTTTTGTCCAGGCCTCATTCTCTGCTCCAAAAGCAATTGCTTCTACAGTGTCTTTTAAGCCAAATGGCTTTAACTCCATTCTAATATGTCCACCCTTTAATACTTTCATCTCAATTATATCAAACTTACCGTCGAATTTCGGCTCCGGGAAGCCATTTCCCCAGGGCCTCAATTGCTCCAACTTTTTCAAAAACCTCAGCGAATATTCTTTATGAGACAGTTCACCATCTGTATAAATAATTTCATCAAAATATTCGTCATTATATAATTGATTAAGGGCGAAATTGAATTTTGTCCCAAAAGCTTTCAATCGGTTTGCATTAATTGAGAGACCTGCTGCCATGGCATGACCTCCAAACTGTTTAATGATTCCCGGCCAACTAGAGTCAATATAACTTAAGACGTCCCGAATATGTACACCTGCTATAGACCGTGCGCTTCCTTTTAATATACCATTTTTGTCTTTTGCAAAAACTACTACCGGTCTATTAAACACCTCTTTAATTTTCGACGCGACTATGCCCGAAACACCCTGATGCCAATCTGACCTAAATAAGGAAAAACCGAATGGCACATCCTCGTTCTTTAATTTACTCGATAAACTTGATGCTATTTTTAAAGCCTCGTCGTTAATTGTTGTTTGAAGCACTTTCCTCTGGTTATTAATCCGATTAAGTGACTTAGCGTACATTTCGCATTCAGACTGTTGATCAGCTAGCATACATTCGATTCCAGTACTTATATCGGCAAGTCGACCAGCTGCATTTATTTTTGGGGCAACACTAAAAGCTAAATCAGATTCATTAATAAGAGAGGGTGATTTTTCTGATACATGGATTAAGGCTAAGATACCGCGATTACCGATTTTCTCCTTTATTATCTTCAGTCCATTAAACACTAATCTTCTATTGTTACAATCTAATGGAACTAGATCGGCAATAGTTCCCAAAGCCACTAAATCAAGATAGGAAGACAATTTTGGTATGGGCAGATGGTTACTCTCAAACCATCCTAACTCTTTAAGCAAGATTCGGGTTTGCGCTAAAAGATAAAAAGCTACTCCAACACCGGCGAGATTTTTAAAATCCAAATTCTTTTTATCCAGCACGGGGTTCAATATTGCATCTGCGCATGGAATAACGTCTCCTGGCAAATGGTGATCTGTAATTAAAACCTTAATCTTTGAGCTTTTCGCGTAAGAAACTCCTTCTATACTCGCGATTCCATTGTCAACCGTTATTATCAAATCAGGATTTTTATGCTTGACCGCAAATTCAACCAACTCCGGACTCAAACCATACCCAAATTGAAAACGATTTGGTACCAAATAATCAACCGTTTTTACTGCAAATTTTTTCAGAACCCTTACCATCAGGGCTGTGCTAGTTGCGCCGTCCACATCATAATCGCCAACAATTAATATTTTTTCTTTGTTTGTTATAGCTTGCTTGAGTACTTCCGCAGCCTCTTCGAGGCCAACCATTAAACCAGGTTGTAGCAAACCCTTCAACGATAGATCAAGTTCATTTATAGATGCGACGCCTCTCCCACAAAGAATTGAATTTATAACAGGTTCATTTTTATAAATCGAACTTAATTGATTCAAGCCATTATCGATTCGTTTTTTAACTTTTATATCTCTCATATCAGTTTAATAATTTATTTTTGCGAAATCTTTTATAGCTCTATTTGTTTTCCAAAACTTTAATTTTGAAAAATAATTAAATTTAAAAACTTTAAGATTTGTAATGAGTTCAACGTTAAGAAGTCTATTTTCCCGGTTTTCTTCTAATAACGATTCAACAAATTTTAATCTTTGCGCAGCACTACGGGAATCCCCCAAGTTTGAAAATCCAATATACAAATTTTGCGCCATATTTTCTAAATGTTTATCTTCAGAATCATTCAACTGAAACTTGATCAGATGTACCGAAGAAGCTTGGCAACAAGCTTGAAGTATTTCACAATCAGTTATTACAGTTGAATTTTTTTTTAAATTAAAATTCCATTGACCACCACCCCAGAACCAAACGCTATTTATTGAAACATGGCCTTGTTTTTCTCTAACACTATTTAATGGCAAACTAAAAAGGATCATTTGTATTTCAGAAAAAATAGTTTTAAGTTTGTTACAAGTAAGCATTTCATTTGCCGAATATTCTAGCGGCAATCCAGCCATCATAGAGGGTGATGGCAAATTAAATGGGAACGTATCAAGCCCTTTTAAGTACCAACGGTATGGGCTTTTTCCTAGAAAAAATTCAATCGAATCTTTTTCAAAGAAATTATTTAAGCTAGAAATCATTTCCTCCGCTTCTTCGATTTTTATAGCAAAAGATGAACTGTCAAAGAGATACACCCTATTTTTGTCTGCTCTTAGATGGACTGGGTCTGCGCTAATGATAGGTGTAGTTATTTGGTGCTCCAGATCGAAGTTAGCCATCAAAGACGCTAACGGCGGCGCCTCACTAGGGTCCTGATAGCCGGTCAAGAGGAGCCTAATTTCATCCTCGTGTCCGTAATATTTTTTATTAAACATTCTAGATTTACGAAGAATTTTTTCTAGTGTAGGGCAACTATAATTCGTATTATCTAAATCCTCTAAAAGTCTGGGGTACAAAATTTTTATTTTCTTTGGCAAGGGAGCTTCTCTTGTGAAAACTAAAAGTATATTCTAGATATAACTCGAAATTATCGCCGACACAGCATCTCTGCTACTTGAAACTTCTATCACGTTATTCGATTTGCCTTTCAATACTATATCGGGATCTTTCAAACCGTGCCCTGTCAATGTGCACACTACAGTACTACCTTCTGGTATTTTGTCATCTTTAATGTCAGCGATTGCGCCACCGAAGGAAATTGCAGAAGCAGGCTCGCAGAATATCCCTTCATGCTTAGCCAATATTGACTGGTTAATTAAGATCTCTTCATCAGTTAACTTCCTGAACCAACCATTCGAACTTATTGAAGCTTCTTCTGCCAATATTTTAGATTGTGGCGCACCTATTCTTATAGCGGTAGCAACGGTATCAGGTTTTTCAATTGTTTTCTTCTCTATAAAAGGAGCAGCACCACTCGCTTGATAACCTAACATTTTTGGTTTTTCGTCAGTTTGTTTTTCGACAATGTAATTCATTTCTTTCGGCGTACTTGCAAGCCTCTCCCCCGTATATTCCGAATACCCCATCCAATAACCGCTAATATTTCCAGCGTTTCCAACAGGTAAACAATGAAAATCCGGCGCAGCACCCAACTGATCTACAATTTCAAACGCTGCCGTTTTTTGTCCTTGCAATCTGAAAGGATTAATAGAATTCACTATAGCTAAACCGCTTGTATCAGCAAGTTCTTTTACAACCTGCATCCCACTATCAAAGTTACCGTTTATTTTGAGAACAATAGCCCCATGCGCCATTGCTTGAGCCAATTTGCCTAGGGCTATTTTTCCAGCAGGTATGATGACGAAGCATGGTATTCCTGCTCTTGCTGCAAAAGCCGCAGCGGAGGCTGACGTATTCCCTGTCGAGGCGCAGATTACTGCTCGGGCGCCCTCAGATACGGCTTGTGTTATCGCAACTGTCATGCCTCGATCTTTAAATGAACCTGTAGGATTTAAGCCTTCAAATTTAGCATAGATTTTTATATTTTTTTCTTTACAAACAGGAATATTTTCCAAGGGCAAGAGTGGCGTCTGTCCTTCGAATAAAGTAATAACCTTGGCAGCTTTACTAAGCGGCAAAAATTTCCTATACCGATGAATCAATCCCTGATGGTGCATACCTTTCCTTTTTCTTAATTTTCCACCCGATATCTAACAACCTTACCTAAAATTCCACTCTTATTCGATAACTTTTGACAAACACGCTCTATCTCAGCCTGAGACGACTTACTCGTCACGATCGCTATGGGCACATGCTGAGAAACATCTTTTTCTGCTCTTTGTATTATTGCCTCAACACTTATTCCTTCAGATGCAAGGGTTTTTGTAATCAGAGCAAGTATGCCCGTCTGATCCTCGGCGGTTATTCGGAGATAATACTGCGAAGCTGGCATGTCGAAATCAAACTCAACCGATTGATCATGAAAAACCGGATTCTTCAAACCAATTTGAAAATCTTCAGAATTTGAGGTCATGGTTAGCAGTCTAAAAATTTCGATTAAATCGGCGATTACGGCTGAAGCAGTAGGAAACGAGCCTGCTCCCGGTCCAGAACATAAAATTTTTTCAAAAAATTCTCCATAAGTAAGTACAGCATTCATCTCGTTTTCGATCTTTGCCAGTGGATGGTCCTCCGCTAAAAGAGCGGGATGAACTCTTAAATTTAATTTATTATCATAACTTGATGCTATCGCTAAATGTTTAATCTTATATCCCAACTGTTTAGAAAATGTAATGTCTTGCAGCTCTAGCCCATCGATACCTTTGCAGTATATTTTGTCTGGATGAATCATTGTCCCAAAAGCCAGATAAGCCAATATGCATATTTTATTTGCCGCATCTAAGCCCGAAATATCTGCTGTAGGATCCGCCTCAGCAAAACCTTTTTTTTGA
>MDSZ01071772.1_pt1 | contig 10765 bp, 12 predicted proteins | sample 811201 | NCBI WGS metagenome assembly MDSZ01 (sample SAMN05326647, study PRJNA326480) | marine metagenome | isolation source: seawater | place: Indian Ocean: North | collected 2010
AGTGGCTACCATGGTCTGATTTATATTGGAACATTTAGTTTGACTAATATCACTTTTGTACTTTCAATTCAAAATACGAATGTAGCAAATACTTTGGTAATGATAGCTACTGCACCAATGATATCTGCTATTCTTGGTGCAATATTTTTAAAAGAACCACCAGATAAAAAAACAATGATATCAATAATTATTACATTTTTAGCAATAATATATATTTTCTTTGACTCATTAAAATTAGGAAATTTCTATGGTGACATTTTAGGATTTATAACAGCATTAGGTTTGGCTGTAGGTGCTATAACAGTCAGATCTGGAAAATCAAAAAACTTAGTGCCATCTGCTGTTATTGGAAAGATGGTTGTAGCTATAATCGCTTTATTTTTTATTGAAAACTTTAGTCTTAAAGACAAAGATTTATTTATTATACCTATAATGTGTATTTTTTGTGTTGCCATACCTTTTGTGTTAGTTACTATAGCTCCAAGATTTATTACAGCAGCAGAAGTAAACTTGTTTTTTTTACTAGAAACTATAATAGGCCCTATCTGGGTTTGGTTAATTATTAAAGAGCAGCCAAGTATAGAAACACTTCAAGGTGGTTTAGTTATAATTATTACAATAGCAATACATTCGTTTTTAAAGCTTAAAAGAAATTCAAAAAAAAATTACTATTAACTTGATTTAGCCATAAATCATAAATACATAGCGGGTCAAATGAATAAAATATTAAAAAATTCTTGGGCTTTATTTTTAGGAATGGGGCTAATTATGATAGCACACGGATACCAAGGATCGTTACTTGGTGTTAGAGCTGTTCAAGAGGAATTTAGTTTAGTTGCTACAGGTTTTATGTTGTCTGGGTATTATGTTGGATATTTTATCGGAGCAAAAACAATTCCAAATTTTATTTTAAGAGTGGGTCATATTAGAGTTTTTGCGGCATTTGCATCAATTGCATCTATAGTAATTTTAATTCACTCAGTTCTAATTCATCCATTTACTTGGTTTATTTTAAGAGTGATAACAGGTATTAGCATGGTTTCTATTTATACAATTGCCGAGAGTTGGCTTAATGATCGATCAACAAATAAAAATAGAGGAAGTGTACTATCAGTGTATATGATAATTCTTTATGGATCGATGGCAGCTGGAATGTTTTTTTTAAACTTCAGTAAACCAGAAAATTTTCAACCATTTATTCTTGTTTCTTTATTCATGTCCTTAGCATTAATTCCAATACTTCTCACAAAAAGAAAGGCTCCAACATTTAAAAAAATATCTGGAATGAGTTTAAAGGATCTTTATAAAACCTCGCCTCTTGGTATGATTGGCTCATTATTTTATGGAACTGCACAGTCGGCACTATTTTCTTTACTAGCAGTTTATGCAGCGTCTATGAATTTTTCAATATTTGAAATATCCTTTGTAACTTTTCTTTTAGCAATTTCAGGTGCTGTTGCACAATTTCCTATAGGAAGATTATCAGACATATTTGATAGAAGATTAATCATAATTTACACAACTTTTGGGTCAGCTTTTTTTGCATTATGTGCAATAATTGCATCGGCACAAATGTATTTACCTGCTGGATTGGCAACATCAAAATTTTGGTTTTATATTTTTCTCATATTATTTTCATTTTGTAGCTTACCTATGTTTGCAATAATTTTTGCACATACTAATGATTTCATTCCAAAAGAGAAATTTGTTGCTGCAGGAGCAGGTTTGCAATTTGCATTTGGTTTAGGAGCTATTAGTGGACCATTTTTTTGCTCTATTTTAATGAATATCATTGGTCCTAATGGATATTTTGCTTTTTTAATTATATTTCATTCATTAATTGGTGTGTTTGCAATCTATAGGATGAAAATTAGAAATACTAAAGAAAATCCTGACTCTCAATTTACACCTCTGCCTCAAACAATTACTCCATTAGGAATGGAGCTTAATCCAACGACAGAGCCAATTGATGAACCAAAAAAAACTCAAGAAGAAAAAAAATCTTTAATTTAAATCACTTTCAGGTTGTATTAAAAATAATCAAATTGAGTTATTTTACAAAAAAATTGTTGAAAAATATTTTTTTCTCAAGTGAAATGCTCTTCTAAAAAAATGACTATTAAAAAAAAAACCAAAAAAAAAAATATTAGAAATAAAAATGGGTTTGCTAAAATTGCAACTCTAACTACTAAATCAATTAGTAGTGCATTATCAAATTATAAAAAGAATAAAGAATTAGAAAAAATTCGCCTAATAAAGATTCAAAAACTTGAAGAGAAGAATCAAATTCAAAAAGATAGAAAAGAATTAAAAATTTGGGAAGAAAGATTAATCAAAGAAAGTAATAAGATTAGGTTTAAAGATGAGGAATTAAAGATAAGAGAAAAAGAAATAAAATCAAAAGAAGAAAAAAATAAAATTGAGTCAGAGAGACTAACTAAAAAAGATGAACATTTAATTTCTTTTGCAAATGAATTAAGAATAAAAGAAAAAGAATTGAAATTTAAAGAAGAAGTTCAAAATAGAAAAGATATTGATTTAAAAGTAAGAGAGGAAGAACAGCAACAAAAAGAGTTAAAAGAGCAAAGAAGAAAAAATAAGGAATTAAAAGCTATTAAAGAGGATGAGGAGAGAAAAAAACAACTTGAATACATTAAAATTAAAGAATGGGAAGAAAAGTTTGATAAAGAACAAAAAGAAAAAGAATTAGAGGAGAACAGAAGAGAATTAAGATTAAGACAAAAAGAACTTGAGAAAAATAAAGAGATAGAACCTATTTCAGATAATAGCTCAAATCTTACACTTAGTTTAGATAATTTTGATATTGATAAAAATACAAAAAATTAATTTAAAATTTTAATCAGATAAAGTGTCAATTACTTTTGACATTTTTAATAAAACTTCCTTTTTCGATAAAATATCTGTTTTAATCAAAATAGCATCTTTTACTTTAATTAATGGACTATTTTTTCTTTTTTTATCTGAAGCAGTTCTTTTTTTAAGAGATTTTTTTACATCTTTTAATGGAATTCTTTTTTTTAAATCTATCCATCTTCTATGAGAAGCAATGTTCAAGTTACATTTAAAATAAAAAGCCACATCATATTTTGGATTTTTAGCTAAAATTTTACTTGCAATATCACGGCCTTCAACACAAATTCTGTGATTTTTTTTTATGATCTTTTTTTGAACTTTGTTAACTATTTCTCTTAATTTTTTGTTTTTTGCAATTATTGCTACATGATTTGAAATTTTCTCAGAATGAAGTTTTTGTCTAGAGATACTAGTATATGATACAGAGTTTAATTTTTTTTTTAAAAATTTAATTATATTTTTTGGTTTATTTTGAATTATAATTTTACTACAGTATCGATATATTAAACCTGAATTAATTAATAAAAGTTTATATTTTTTTGAAATTAATTTTGCTGCCGTGCTTTTTCCACTGGCTGACTCACCGTCACAAGCAATGATTAATTTTTTTAATTTAGTCATTAAGTTTTAATAGACTATTTTCATAAAGATTAAATAATAAAATATATTTAAGGCTTTTTTTCTATGGCTTTAACTAATTTATTAAAATCATAAAAAGCTTTAATTAATGAAAAATAATAAATGCTTTTAATAAAATTAAAAGTGATTAAATTCAAAAACATCTTAAAAGTGTAGTTTTTTATCTTTTTTTTTAGGTATACATATTTTTCATCTTTTAAACCTATTTTATAATAATAATAAAGCTGATCTAAAGTAAAATGATAATGTCTGATAAATGTTTTTTTGAAAATATTTTTAACTTTGCTTTTACCATGAATATGTTTAACTTTTACATCAAACACTTGAATTACAGACTTTTTATTTATTCTAGCCGTTTGACATAAATCATCATCTTCAAAATACATAAAGAAATTCTCATCTAAAAAATTTCTATCTTCTATGTCTTTTTTTTTAAATAACATCGCAGAACCCAACACTTTATCTACGCAAATATCACCCTCAACTTTTAATGTTTCTTTAGGAAATTTTTTTTCTTCAAAAAAATCTGCATTATAAGCCAGGTTCAAATTATTATCATAGAATGTTGGGGCTGTTATAAAGCAATCATTATATCTTTTATGACTATCAAGAAGCTTTAAAATTCCTTTTTCTTCAATAAAACAATCAGCGTTAATATTTAATATATACTCTGTCTTAGATAACTTTATTGCTTGGTTTGCTGCTTTTGTAAATCCTACATTTCTTTTATTAAGAATATAATTCTCTATATTAAATTTTTTATTAACTTTTTTTTGTAAATTTGTATTGTTGGCATTATCTATTATTATAATTCTAAAATTTTTAATATTTTCTAAACAATTAAAGACTAAGTCATCTTTTTCTTCAAAAAGAACAATAATTATAGTTAATTCATTTGAAACCAAGCTCATCTTAAATAATATACATTAAACTAAGTTGAAAATTTAACCAGGAAAAAAATTAAATTAGATCCAGTAAATGAATAAAAAAAATACAACTAAGCTCTGGAAAATTATTCAGGAAGCTGGCGATTATTTGGTTGGCCAATTACCTGATCATCCAAATCATCCAAAAGGTAGAAATCCTTATGCTCATGTAGCTATATGTATTAAAAATAAATTTCATGTCAGTTATAAAGATATTCCAGATGAGCAATATAATGAGGTAATAAATTATATTGAATATTTAAAAGAAAATCCAAGTTAAATTTTTATTTTATCCCCGAGACTAATTATATCCGATGATAAAATTTGACAACGCAGGCCGCCTTTTCTTAAAAATTCTTTAAGGATATTTTCTTGACCTAACATTTCAGTCAAATGTCTACATGGTCTGCATAGATCAATTCCTTCAACCTCTACTCTTCCAATTTTAAATTTTATTCCAACTAATTCGTTTAACCTAATACCTTTAGTAACAATATTCCTTCTAAATTTAATATAAGAAATGCATAAATCATGTTTTAAATTATATTTGTCGATATTTTCAGACTCTATTAGAGTTAATTGACAATATGGATCATTAAACTCACTAAAATGCCTATCTCCTATAACTCCTTTATTTTTCCGAACTTCAAATGAGTCTACCTCAATTATTTCTTTATTGTTTTCACTTGAAATTCCTAATTTAAATACCTCAGACATTATTATTGATTAGGAAAATAATCTTTTAACTCACCTTCTCTGTAAACATCTGCAGTACAGCAATGTAATCCTCCGCCAAAAGCATATGCATCTCGTAGCTCTACCGGGATTACTTCCATTCCAAATTTGTCTAATTGATCCGCTTGATAAACTTCACTTTTTTCAACACAAACTGTTTTTGGATCAAGAACTAATACATTCATTGACAACCAAACCGACGAATAACATAAGGGTGGTGGTTCATTATGTGCAGGTTGAGCGCTATCAACAATTTTCCATCCGTTGTTCTCAAATAATTTTCTTTGTTCCTTAGGAAGTTTTCTTTGAGGATTATTTATAATTAAACCTTCCTTTATTGGTGTAAATGTTGCATCAATATGAATTGGGTATGGATCTCCGGGAAAGTTTACTGCATGGATTCTGTGGTTCTTATAATGTCGTTTTAACCAATCAATTCCTTTAAGATTTGTTGTAAAACCATGTTGAACAACTAAATCCTTTCCAAATCTCAAAACATCCGCAGCATCAAATAATGGTTCTTCCTCTGTTGTTACAAAATATCTTTTCTCTGTCCATTCTAATCTTTTTTGAACTCCAATTTTATCTGACAAATAATCTTTTCTGTAATCAGAATCAGTCAGTCTTGGTTTTGGAGCAGACTCATGTCTCATATTTGGGTCTGAATTATAATATTGTTTTAATAACGGGCGATAACATAAATACTCAAACCATCTACAACGATAACTCATTGTTGCTTCCAAAATTTCATTTCCAACAGTTAATAATACATCTCTAGGTGGCATACATCCAAACATTGTTTCAGTCTCCCAATCAGGAGTTGATATTTTTTGATTAAATTTGATTGGAGTAGGTCTATCAACTTTTATCCCTCTTTTTTCTAAAATATAAGAAAAATCATCCAACAATTGATTTGCTTTATCGACTGTATCTTGAGTTCTAGGACCGAATTGTCCTCTCATATCACTGTCCTCTGGAACTTTAGCGTCTAAAGCTGGCTCCGGTGCTGGAATACAGGTGCCATCAGCTCGTCCAACGATTACATGTTTTAATGGATCCCATTCATTCCAACTATTAACAACTTTCTTTGTCATACTCAATTTTGTTAATTTTTTATAATATTATTTTCAGGCCCTAAAGGAAATTTTGTAATATTTTTAACTCCATCTTTGCCTATCACTAAAATATCATGCTCTCTGTATCCTCCTGCTCCAAGATTTCCTTCAGGAATCATAATCATTGGCTCCATTGAAATAACCATATTTTCCTCTAATACTGTTTCAATATCCTCTCGTAGCTCTAAACCTGACTCCCTTCCATAAAAGTGTGAAAGCATTCCAAATGAATGACCATAGCCAAATGTTCTATATTGAAGATAACCAAGTTCTGCAAATAATTCATTTAATTCAATACAAATATCAGAACATTTAACTCCTGGTTTTATTAACTCTAAACCTCGTTTATGTACTTTTACATTTGCCTCCCAAGCTTTTAAAGATGCATCATCAACATGATTTAAAAATAATGTCCTCTCAAGAGCCGTATAATATCCTGATATCATTGGGAAGGTATTTAAGGATAAAATATCTCCATTTTTAATTTGCCTGTTAGTTTTTGGATTATGAGCACCATCAGTATTAATTCCTGATTGGAACCAAACCCATGTATCCATATATTCTGCGTCAGGATAAGTTTTTACAATTTCTCTTTCCATTCTGTCACGACCTGCAATAGCAATTTCAATTTCAGTATTTCCTTCCACAATGTTTTTTTTAATTTCTTCCCCACCTAAATCCGCAATTCTTGCACCATTTTGAATAATCTCTAATTCTTCCTCAGACTTTATCATTCTTAGTTTCATTAAATCTTTTGCAACATCAATAAACACAGAGAAAGTAAAAATTGACCCTATTTTTTCTCGTAATTCTAAATTTAAGTGATCATACTCAAGGCCAATTCTTTTAGGAGGTTCACTTCTACCAATTATTGAAACAATCGCTTTTAGAAAATTATCTCTTTTCCAATCAGTATAAATAACATTATCACAATGTGATCTTCTCCAAGGTTGACTTGCATCGATATTTGCTGAAATTGTCACAATCTGATTTTTGGTAACTATGCATCCATACGGTCTTCCGAATGAACAATAAATAAATCCTGTATAGTAAGCCACATTATGCATTGAAGTCAAAATTATCATATCAAGATTATTTTTGTCCATTGTTAATCGAAGTTTATTAACTCTATTGTCATACTCTTTTTTAGAAAAAGGTAATTTTGCTTTTTTTCCGTTACTTAATTTAAAGTAGTCTGGTCTTTCCATTTTTTTTCCTTAATCAATTTAAACCAATATGTCTTTTGTTCCATCTCATTATCAGACTATAATAAACTAAAGAAATAAATAAAAAGAAACCACCAATTATAGTATTAGTATCTGGCACCTCATTTATTCCAAATAATGGCAACCATACCCAAAAAATGCCTCCAATTACTTCAGTTAAAGATAATAAGGTTAATTCTGCAGCAGGAATTGCTTTAGATCCTATTGAATATAAAATTAAACCTAAGCAAACCAAGGTTCCATGCAGAGAAAATAATGCACTGTTATAACTAGATGTAAAAAATATCTGTTTATTCAATAAGATCATTATCGATGCAAAAATAAAGCAAAAAAATCCAGCTACTGCTACAGTTGTGAATTTTGGAGTTTCTTTTCTCCATCTTAATGAAACTGAAAATATAGAAAAACCTATTGAGGACAGCATTCCAAAAATAAACCCAATTAATGAATTATTTTCATTGTTTCCAACTGCCATGATTACTATTCCAACTGTTGCAATAAAAATTGAAATCCAAACATTAAGAGAAATGCTCTCTTTTAAAAATAAAAATGCTAATAAAGCTGTAAAAAAAGGCATTGCAGCTAAACACAACAAAGTTATCGCTGCAGAAGTATTTGTTATAGAATAAATGAAAGAAATCATTGCAATTCCAAGACCAAATCCACCAATTATCCCTGATTTTCCAATCTTTAAATAATTTTTCCAAAAATTAATTCCCTCTTCAAAATATAAAAAAAGATTCAAAAGTATAAAAATTGTCAATCCTCTTCCAAAAATATACTGCCAAGGAACTAAATTAGGCTCCTCCATATAACGAACTACCAAAGGTCCAAAAGACCAAATAAGACCTGCGAAAAGAACTACTGGAACTGCAATTTTTGGATTTTTTAATATTAACATTTTTTGAAGATTAATTCTAAAAATATATAACTACAACAAAAATTAAGCATATTTAAATAAATGTTTTATTAGATTGGTCCAATAAAAAACAATCAACAATTTCACCTTTTTTAAAATTTCTTTTACCATTTGGTAGCATTGTCCAAGAATTAGATTTAACCAGTGAGTTTAGTTTGAAAGACTCTTGACCGGGTAGCAATTCAACTTCAAGTCTACCATTTTTTTTTGAAATTAATTTGCTTTTGATAAATCTTGTAAATTTTTTATTTTTTTTAAAAGAATTTTTTAGAAAAGCTTTAATTGGTACTTCAGATTTAATCCCTAATACATTTTCAATAAAAGGATACACAAAAAATCTAAAGCAAGCAGCAGATGATATTGGGTTACCTGGAAGTCCGAAAATTGCTTTTTGACCAATTTTAGCAAATAAAATAGGTTTGCCTGGTCGTATCTCCACTTTTTTAAAATAGTGAGTTGTCTTAAATTCTTTAATTACATTTGGTATATAATCGTACTTGCCAGCTGAAACTGCACCTGATGTTAGTACAATATCTGTTTTTGATTTTATTAACTTCTTAATCTTTTTTTTAAAAATATTTTGATGATTATCTCTCAAAATACCTCCATTTTTAAAGTTAAACAAAAATTTATCCTTTACAGCATCAATATAATGGACATTAGAATTTCTTACTTTCCAACTGGGAACTTTATCTGAATTTGAAATTTCATTGCCAGTTGAAAAAAATAATATATTTAATTTTTTTACTACTCTTATTGTTTTTATTCCTAAAGATTTTAATGCTAAGATATGTTTTGACTGTATGATTGTACCTTTTTTAATAACAACATCACCTACTTTGTAATCTGAACTTTTAAACCTGATATGGTTATTTTTCTTAATTTTTTCATCTATAACAATTGATTTTGGTCTTCTTTTATTTGGATAAAAGATTATTTTTTCAATTGGAATAATTGTATTAAATGGCTTTGAAATTATTCCACCAGTCATTATTTCAATTGTTTCAAATTTATTAACTTTTTTTTTTAAAGGTTTTGTGCCTGCTGCAATTGTTCCAATAATTTTAAAATGTTTTGTTTTTTTTTTATGTAAATATTTTGTGTCATTTGCATTAACAGCATAACCATCAAAAGCTGCATTATCATCTAAAGGATTGTTCGATGGAGAAATAATATCTTTAGCAACAACTCTATTGAGAGAATTTTTAATTAAAATTTCCTCAAATTTAATTCTGATTTTTGCTTCTTTTAAAATTTTTTTGGCTCTTTGATAGTTAATCATTTAAAATTTTTTTTGCTTTCTCAAAATCTTCTTTTGTGTTTATATTAAAAAATGGATCTTGTTTTTTAAATGTCATATTAATTGTTTTTACCCCAATATTGTTTGCCCATTTTTCTACTTTTCTTACTCCATTTTCTAAATCTTTTTCTAATTGGTCTATTAATTGTATTGACCATAATCCGAATATGTTGTGTCTTTTTTGATTTGAATTCATAAAAAATAATTCACTTTCTCTCTCGTTTATTTGTCTCAAAAAATCATTGAAAATTTCAATTTTAAAAAAAGGAGTATCCGAGGGAAATGTTGAAATCCATTGGTAATTCTTATTATTTTCTTTTACCCATTTCATAGCGCTAAATACTCCTCCTAAAGGTCCTACATTTTTAATGAAATCTTCAGTTATATAAATTTTATCAGAAATTAAATTATTAATAGGATTATTAGTTACAACTAATATTTCTTTGAATTGCTTTAATATTTCCTGAATTATATAGTTTATAAGTATTTTGTTTCCTAATATAGCTTGTGGTTTATTATCTCCAAATCTCTTAGATTTTCCTCCAGCTAGTACTACTGGTAAAATATTGTTATGATCCATAAAACAAAATATAAAACATTAAAAAATGAAATAAAGTAATTTATGGACTTAAGAATTTTAGAAATAGCTTCACACACTGAAAATAACAAAATACTTGAAAACTTTACACATAAATCAAAAAATAAAAATCCACTATGTGGTGATGAAATGGAAATTAGTTTAATTGTTAAAAAAGAGATTATCAAGGATATTGGTTATCAATGTAAATCATGTGTTTATTGTCAAGCTTCTGTCAGTTTACTATCAAGAAAAATAAAAGAAAAAAAAATTGATGAAATTAAAAAATTTATAGATGTTGGAGAGCACATGTTTGATGATGTAAAAATTAGCATAGAAAAACAATGGAAAGATTTTAAAGAAATTTTAGATAAAAAAAATATTTCAAGAAAAGAATGTTTACTATTACCATTAAGAACTATTGCAAAGGCATTAAAAATTTAGATGATAAAAA
>MDSZ01242695.1_pt1 | contig 10765 bp, 10 predicted proteins | sample 811201 | NCBI WGS metagenome assembly MDSZ01 (sample SAMN05326647, study PRJNA326480) | marine metagenome | isolation source: seawater | place: Indian Ocean: North | collected 2010
CTCCGGAATTAGGTCAGGACCTCAATGCTTACCACAACCTTGATGCCGAGGTTGAGCTTACTGGTATTCTCTCCGAGCAGATTGCTCTTGAGATTGACCAAGAGATCCTTAACGATCTTATTCAGGGTGCCACTGCTGGCACGATGTATTGGTCGCGTTCACCCGGTCTATTCGTGAACAAAGAGACTGGCGCGGAGCTTGGTGCTTCGTCCGCTGCTCCTGACTTCACGGGCACGGTTTCCGAGTGGTATGAGACGCTTATTGAGACGATCAATGACGTTTCCGCTCGAATTCACCGTAAGACCCTCCGTGGTGGTGCTAACTTCTGCGTCTGCGGACCAGAGGTTGCTAACATCCTTGAGTTCACCAGTGGCTTCCGCGCAAGCGTTGTTGCTGATGATGCCAAGGGCGACATCGGTGCTGTGAACGTTGGTTCACTCTCGAAGAAGTTCGAGCTTTACGTTGATCCATACTTCCCACGTAACGTGGTTCTGGTTGGACGTAAGGGTAGCAGCTTCCTTGAGAGCGGATATGTTTACGCTCCATATGTCCCGCTGCAAGTCACGCCTACCATTTTTGGCGAAGATGACTTCACTCCCCGCAAGGGCGTGATGACTCGCTACGCCAAGCAGATGGTTAAGCCTGACATGTATGGTCTGGTTGTTGTTCGCGGACTTCTTGGTGAGGCTGGTGCAACTAGCTAATCCATAAAGTCTTAGACTTTTAAATAAGATCCCGTCATTGAGCAATCTTTGGCGGGATTTTTTTTTGCTTTGAACGGAACTTTTAGTAAAGTTCGATACTATTTATAAAGACGAACATAGGCGTGAGCCTTTTATATTTTTCAATCACAGGAGATAAACAAAATGCCAAGATTAGGATTAGCAAGATTAGAGGCTTTACTCGAAGGTCTGGATTCACGAGAAGTGGATTTTGGCGAAACCACATTTACAGGAACTGGTCTTAAGAAGATGGGATATGTCGATAACTCGGCAGCCTTTGTTCAGAACGCGGACTCTGTTGTGTCATGGACACAGCCAGCAAACACGATCATTACTGACATTTCGTTGATTTGCACGGTTGCACCTGAGACCGCCGCAAGTGCGGATTTGGGATTTGAGGTCGGCACTTCAAGCTCCGGAGCACAGATTGTTGCCACTCAGTCTGATGAGATCATCGACGCCGCCGCAGACGGAACCGACCTTGCGGTTGGTGGTTTTGTGCAATGCACCATGGTAAGAATTACGACCGATGACACAACTTTGGCAGCAGACCCTTCTTACAGTTCCGCTGCACGAACTCTGTATTTCAATACCACCTGCTCAGACCACGCCGTCACCACGGCTGGAACAGTGAGATGGCTGATTGAATACATGCACGTCGCTTAATAGACAAGCAAATATAAGCTCTATGATGAAGCCCCCTTCTGTTTGGTCGGGGGCTTTTTCTTTAAATTGTCTACCAATAGGGTATAATAATATTTAACACAAGGAGTCATTATGGCTTGCAAGAACAAAGACGAGACAGACAGTTTAAAGGCAAGAATTAATATTTTAGAGCAGCAGGTTGAAGAGTTGCAGCTTACATACAGAATGATTAAGGAAAAACAGCGCGACATTTTGGGCGCTGTCATTGAATATATTAAAGAAAATGAAAATGCCGAGTAGGCTGAGGATTTTTCTCGCATTAGAGACTATTTATGATAGGTCGAAATAATTCGATAGGAGATATTATATTATGGGTAAGAAGAAACGCCGAATGTTAAAAAATAAATTTTCAAGCAAGTTCGCTTATTTCTGGCGAGGCAAAGAGGCTCCCGCAGAGGACGCGGCACCTGTTGAAGCTGCTCCTGCCGAGGAATTGCCAAAGGCTGCTCCCGAAGCAGCGGAGCCTGAAGCGGCTAAACCAGCATCCAAGCCTGCAAAGAAAGCCCCAGCCAAAAAGTCGAGGAAGAGCAAGCTCGGCGATGCTTAAAGATGTCCTTCTAACTATTTATAGTTATAGGAGGACCGTCTCATGGCATTACCAACTCTAAGTCCCGCTAGTAATTCATCTGTATCTAAGTTGCCCGTAACGGGCACTGCTGGCGATGTAGCCGCCGCGCTCCCTTATGGCGTATATTCGTCTTCAACTGACTTCCTTTCAGGAGCAGCACAGCAGGTTGCATACGTTTATAAAAAATTAGGCGGCGACGTGTTGGACATCGAGATTAAAGCCGACAGTGTTTACGCTGCTTATGAAGAGGCGTGTCTAGAATACTCTTATATTACGAATATCCATCAGGGCAAGAATGTTTTGTCAAATGTTCTGGGAGCTACAACCGGGAGTTTTGATCACAAAGGCGAGCTTAAAACTGGGACAGACATTTCTGACAAATATCCTCGGTTTACTTTTGATTATTCCCGTAGGCTCGCAGAGGCGGCTTCTACTGAGGCTGGCATCGGTGGCTCTGTGCCCATCTATTCGGCATCATTCAGCCCTGTAAAAGACCAGCAAGACTATGATCTTCAAAGTATCATTCAAGACTCTTCATCGGTCGCTACAAACGATTTTTATCAAAAGGTTGAAAATAATAAGATCGTGATTACATCGGTTTTTTATAAAACGACCATGGCGATGTGGAGATATTACGGATATTACGGCGGCTTAAATGTTGTTGGCAATTTGGGGACTTATGGACAATACGCTGATGAGTCTACATACGAGGTGATCCCAGTCTGGCAGAACAAACTTCAAGCCATGGCTTATGAGGACGCCCTAACTACGAGAACGTCTCACTATAATTATGAAATTATAAATAATAAGATAAGGATCTTTCCGGCACCAACCTCTGACACTCCAGACGAGATGTGGATTAAGTTTATGGTCCCGAGAGATCCATGGGAAGAAGACTCGACCAGAAAAATGGGAATTTCAGGTGTCAACAATTTGAACACCGTTCCATTTGCAAATGTTAAATACGAGACGATTAATAGTATTGGAAAGCAGTGGATCCGGAGATTCTGTTTGGCGCTCTGCAAGGAAACACTGGGTCAGATTAGAGGTAAGTTTGCTTCGCTACCTATACCGGGAAGCGACGTTCAACTGAATGGTTCCGATTTGCTTACACAGGCAAAAGAAGAACAGCAGATGCTTCGAGATGAATTAAAAGAGGTGCTTGATACGCTTACATATGACAAATTAACTGAAAGCGAGGCAACCATGGTAGAGAATAATGTAAAAATTCAAAGCCATATTCCAGTTAATATTTTTACGGGGTAAAATAAATGGCTCATTCTGATGAAAACAAATGGACACAGCCATCCAATCCTCCTCCTCCGTTGTTTACGGGCAAAAAGGAAAAGGATCTGGTTAAGCAGGTCAATGATGAATTAATAGAGAGAGTCGTCGGACAAACGGTGGCTTATTACCCTATTAGCACAAAGCACACCAATTTTCATTCGGTTTACGGCGAGGCAATAAATAAAACTTTTTTGCCGCCAATCCGAGTTTATGCGTTAGTGGAAGGTCCAGAGTCCGAAACAACAACCACAAGATATGGTGCAGATAAGGTCAGCAAGATCACAGTCCATTTTCACAAAAGAAGACTACAGGAAGATCAAGACTTATTTGTTCGGGTTGGTGACTTTGTTTTGTATGGCGATAAAATGTATGAAATTGTAAAGACAGCAGGCGGCGGTTCCAAGATATTCGGAGATGTTGAGACAACGATGGAAATAGCTGCTACTTGTGTCCAATCAAGGGAGGGAACGTTCGATGGCGCGTAGCGATGGCGATATACATGAGCATGATTATACTGTGCCCCCCTCTACTTTAGAGACAATTGATGAAGCTGTGGTGAAATATATTAAAGACACCATGTCCCTCTTCTCGACCACAAACAAGGGCTGGAAAAAAGTTCCTGTTATTTGGGTTGCACACGAAAGGACTCATCAAAGAAAAAAAAATAAAGAACTAAGAGACGACCATGGCGCTCTAATTTTACCTTTGATCACAATTGAGAGGGTTGCTCTAAGGAAAGACCCCATCCGAAAGGGGGGCATGGGCGTCCATGTTCCGAAAATTAGAGATGCGATGCAAAATCAATTTACTGTAGGGAGAGTGATAAACCAAAAGAGAACCAGCGACCATGAAAAAGCTCGAAGGTTTAAAAAACATGGAAATATAAACGCTCCTGATGTTGGTCGCGCAGATCGTAACAAGAGAGAGCGCGACGATTCAAAGAAAAATGTCGTTTATGATTATATTTCGATTCCGCTGCCTGTCTATGTGGATTCCACTTATAAAATTTCTATAAGGACGGGATATCAACAACAGCAAAATGAAATCCTTACTCCGTTCCTGACCAGATCTGGACAAAAAAATGATTTTAAGATTAAAGGTGAAAACCATCACTATGTCGCCCACTTTGAAGCCGACATTACTAAGAACAACAACGTCAGCGACATGCAAGAAGGCGAAAGAGTTTATGAATGTGAGGTTTCGTTGATTGTTAATGGATATCTAATTGGTGATGGTCCGAATCAGGATCAACCCAAGGTGGTTCGCCGCATGGGCGCAACAAAAATTCATTATGGTCGCGAGAGGAGTATTCTCGGGGATATTAATGAGTGGATGGAAGATGATGATCACCGAGGAAAATTAAGAGAACAGCTTCTCGAAAAAGATCGAGAATCTTAGATTAAAAAGAATTAAGCTGATATTACTTTTGGGTCAACACAATACTATTTATATCAGTAACAAGTGCCCAAAGGCGCTGAATAAGCAACCCAAGCGTATTGTATATTGTAGGAGAAAAAAAACATGGCTGACGATAGACAATTTAAGTTCGTATCACCGGGGATCTTTGTCAATGAGATTGACAACTCCCAACCACCCGGCTTGCCCGCCGCAATTGGACCAGTAATTATTGGTCGCTTTGAAAGAGGTCCGTCCCTCAGACCCGTCAAGGTTCACACCTTTGCTCAATTTGTTGAGCAATTTGGTAATCCTATTCCGGGTAAAGTTGGTGGGGATGTCTGGCGAGATAGCAATAAGATTGCCCCAACTTACGCCGCATATGCCGCGCAAGCATGGCTCAGAAGCACGCCTGCCGCAACGATTGTTCGACTTCTTGGTCGTTCACACAACGATGCGAGCGCAGGACACCCATCCGAAGCTGGATGGAAGGTCGAAGCATCTGGAAAACAAATTAGCGCAACTCAGGGCACCAATGCTGGTGCATATGGTTTGTTCGTTTGTCAGTCCGGCTCGGCTGCTGCTGAAGTTTCGGGAACGTTGGCTGCTGTGTTCTACCTCAAAGAAGGCTCAATCGAACTTTCAGGAACCACCCATGCCGGAAGTGCTCTTACTGGAGCCGCTGTTGCCGTCCGAAATGTGGCAGAAGGACACGGCTTCCGTGTTCTCCTTAGAAATGGCGCAGGAACTTTGGTTGAGGATGTTATTGTAAACTTTGATGTTGATAATAAGCGATACATCAGAGAGCGCCTAAACACCAATCCTACTTTGCTTAACTCTAATGTTTCAACGGATGCGAAGACTTACTTCTTGGGTGAAACCTTTGAAAGAAACCTTGTTGATGTTGTTGGAACTTCTAACGCTGCATATTCTGACGGTGTCGGCGGTAGTTACGCTTTCGTTATGGCACTACAGGCAAAGTCGGATGACTTATCCGCTGATTTGCCCCTTGGTAACAACCTGCGTAACACGCAGCCAGCCCGTTCTGGCTGGGTCATTGCTCAGGATTTGACTTCAAATACTGATGGGTTCGCGGCAAGAGACCAACAAAAACTTTTCCGACTTGAATCACTCGATGACGGAGAGTGGGGTCAGAATAACTTGAAAATTTCCATCGAAGATATTAAGAGATCAACAAACAAGAGCGACCCTTATGGTTCCTTTACGGTTTCTATCCGTAGGTTGAACGACAAAGATGGCGCACCTGTTTACGTCGAAAGATTCTCGGGTTGCTCTCTTAATCCAAATTCTCCAAACTACATCGCCAAGAAGATTGGTGACCAATATTATGATTGGAGCGAAACAGAGCGCCGCTGGGCTGTGAAGGGGAATTACCCCGCAGCCTCTCGCTTCGTTCGCGTAAAGATGAATGCAGATGTTGATGATGGTGCAACCGATCCTAAGTTGCTTCCGTTCGGCTTCATCGGCGCTCCGCGACTTCTTGGATTCTCTTTGAACCATGCCGCATCCGCTTGTGGGATTAACTACTTCCGGACCAATTCAGGCGCAGATGACTTTAAGATGGTTGTCGGGAACGCTGGCATTCCGCACTCACAGGGTGACGCCAATGAGGCTATTAAAACTACGGGCGGCGCTGCAAAAATGCACATCGTGTTCCCGAAACACGCGCTTCGAGAGGAGTCCAAAGATGTTTCCCTGTCAGACCCAACAAAAACTTACTGGGGTCTGGACACATCTAGAAAGAAGGTCACTGACGGCACGTTTACTAAGGAGTTTGATCAGTCGAACAAAGACTTGGCTCACGCCTTTGCTGCTGCATCAGGAGATATTATCTACTCTTACGCGCCCAACGGCGTCGATGCAGCAGATAACACCGATGTGTCTGCCAACCAGCCTGATGCTGAGGCAACGGACATCTTGGCTCGGGCTAACGATAGCACCGCTGTCGGCGGAAATAATGCTCAGGAGCAGACTTCTGATGTCTTCACCCTTGATGACCTCAAGGCAAATGGCACCACTCACTGCACTTGGCAGCAGGGTTCCCGCCGAGCAGGAACTTCTTACACCGCTACGGCTAAATCTTATGAAGAAGTTCTTGATAAAGGATTTGATAGATTCACGATGCCTCTTTTCGGAGGCGCTGATGGTCTTGATAAACTTGAGCAAGAGCCTTTCCGTAACAGTAGCGTGACCAATAGTATTTCAGCTAATGCGCCCCTTAGTGGTCGCACCGAGCTTACTAGCTACGCTTTCAACTCTGTTAAGATGGCTGTTGATTCTTGTGCTGACCCTGATGTTCTTGAGGGTAATGCAATGGTTATGCCGGGTATCACTAACCCGGACCTTACGGACCACTTGCTTGAGGTTTGCGAAGGTCGAGCCGATATGCTCGCCATCATGGATCTTGAGGGTGGATACGTTCCAAGCACTGAGGGTCTCTCCGAGTCTCTAGGTAGTGTTACCGACACGGTTAACAACTTGAGAGGAAGAGGCATTAACAGCAGCTACGGTTGCGCTTACTTCCCATGGGTCCAGATTCAGGATACAGTAAACAACGCTACGCTGTGGGCACCGCCCTCAATCGCAGCACTTGGAGTATTCTCAAGCACGGATCGTGACGAAGAGCTTTGGTTTGCCCCTGCTGGTTTCACCCGAGGTGGTCTATCTGAAAATGCCGCAGCCGGTATCCCGGTTGTTGGTGTTCGACAGAGACTTAACTCGAAAGAAAGAGATAAACTTTATGAGGCAAACATTAACCCGATTGCCCAATTCCCCGCAGAAGGTATTGTAATCTTCGGTCAGAAGACCTTGCAGGTTACTCCTTCGGCACTTGATCGAATTAACGTTCGACGACTCATGATTTTCCTTAAGCGGGAAATCTCCAAACTTGCTGCGACAACACTGTTCGACCAGAATGTTAAAGCTACTTGGAATAGATTCAAGGGACCAGCAGAGCTTCTGTTGGCTTCCGTGAAGGCTCGATACGGTCTGTCGGCTTACAAGTTGGTTCTTGATGAATCAACTACCACGCCAGAACTAATTGAGCGGAACATTATGTATGCGAAGGTTCTCCTTGCGCCACAGAAGGCTATTGAGTTTATTGCTCTCGACTTTGTGATTACGCGCTCTGGTGCTTCATTCGCCGACTAATAAAAAAATAGGTTTGGGGAGGAAATAATATCCTCCTCGACCTATTTATAATAACCATCATGTTGTATAACACATAGGAGACTTAGCACAATGTCAAATGGAGCCCATTTTTGGAGTGATAATATTAGTGAGCCTAAGAGGGCTTATAACTGGGTTATGGTTTTTGCCGGTGTCCCACAGTGGATGCTAAAGACAGCAACCAAGCCAAACTTTACAATTACGGAGAGTTCTACTAGCTTTCTGGGACACACTTTCTATCATCCCGGTCGCGTTGAGTGGCAGGCTATTGATGTGACCCTCGGAGATCCTGTCCAACCAGACGCTGCTGCTACTATGATGAACATGCTCCGCCAGATGGGGTATGACTATCCCGATGGCTTAGATTATGGAAATGGTCAGGGCAATTTGGGACCAACCGGCATTAGCAAGAAGCGTGCAGTTCAAGCCATGGGCGAGACAAAGATTACGCAACTTGACGCTGATGGTGGCGCTCTTGAAGAGTGGAAGCTGGTTAATCCTTTCATTACAAAGGCAGAGTTCGGATCTTTGGATTACTCCTCGGACGAGATGGTTGACGTGTCGATTACAATTCGTTACGACTACGCCATCATGACAGAGGTGAACTCAAGACACCGCATCGCTGGCGGATTTAACCGCGCTCCTCAGCCTCGACCCAACGGAAAGGGCGGCGGCGTCATCTAAATAAAGCTATAAAAAACCTTTAAAAAAAATCTTATTATGGTATAGTTATAATACAAGGCTTGAAAGCCTAATTATCCAACGACTGTGATAAGATTTTTTTTATTAGACACACAATAAGAGGTTTATATGAGTAGCAGAAACTTGGACCGAACTACTGGCTTGCCAAAGGACGGTCCCGACTTGAAGGATGGCGGCGGCGCAGCAGCAGCCGTCGCGGCAACAGCCGCAGCAACAACACCCCCTCCCCCTAGCGCACCAACAGCAGGCACTCCACCAATGTCAGGCGGCGACCCGTTGTTGAGTTTTGCACGACCCACAGAGTGGGTTGACCTCCCCTCAAAGGGGAAGTATTACCCGCAGGGGCATCCATGGCATAATACCGAAAAGGTGGAAATTAAATTTATGACCGCTAAGGAAGAGGATATTCTCGCTTCGCGAAGCCTTCTCCAGAAGGGTATCGCCATCGATAGGATGTTGCAGAGTGTATGTGTTGACCGTGTTGACATGAAGAGACTTCTAATCGGCGATAAGAATGCGCTTATGATTGCAGCAAGAGTAACTGGTTATGGCGATAAATATCCCGTGAGTTATACTTGTCCTCATTGTCGTGAAGTCTCAGAGTTGGAGTTTGATCTAAACACTTTTAAGATTCATGAACCCAAGAAAGAATTTGTAGAGAAGTATTCTGTTAAGATGAACGATAATGGATACTATATTACACTACCAAACACAAAAGTTACGGCGAATGTTCGGTTCTTAAATGGTGCGGATGAAGAAAAGCTAGAGAAGTTGACAGCTAATAAGAAGAAGGCAAACTTGGGCGAAAGCCGAATGATTGACCAATTCCGGCTTATGATTGTGGACTTGAACGGAAACACCGACCGTGCTGTAATCGCTAATTTTACCGAGAACATGCCCGCTAACGATTCCAGAATTTTAAGAAAGTCTTTCTTGGAGATTAGACCAGACTTGGACACTAGTTTTAATTTTGTATGCCCAGCCTGCTACCAAGATAGTGAGGGGGATATGCCGCTTACGGCGGGCTTTTTTTGGCCTGACGAGTGATTATATTGAGCACATGTATGAACAATTCTTTTTGCTCAAATATCATGGCGGCTGGAGTTTCATAGAGGCTTATAACTTGCCTACTAAAGTAAGAATGTGGTTTTTGGATAGGCTTATAAAACAAAAGAAAGATGAAAATGAAGCATCGAAGCGCTAACTAGATTGTTTAGCCACCATGAAGGGCACCAAACGGTGCCCTTTTTTTGTTCCCATTACTATTTACTACGTCGAATAATATCTTTAAACTTGGAGGATAAAAATGGATTTCCAAAGATTTCTAGAAGAAACTAATTGCCCACAAGAGCTTGTTCAGCCGGATGAGGAAAGAATAGTTATAGATTTAAACATGAATGCAAATGGCACCTTAAATGAAACCTTATTTGGAGCCTTTGCGGGGATTACTCATTGGCTGTTGAAGACTACAATGGGGATTGATCTAAAAAGATGGACCGTCCCAATTGCTTTTAGGGGCTCCCAGTCGCAAATTAAAAGTTTTAAAAACGCCTTCAAGGGTGAAAGAAAATATATTCGCGCAGCAAAACGATTTGGGCTTGACGACCCCCGAACATATAAAAATAAGTTTGCTCTCGATAGAGCTATCGGTCGGTTTGAATCGACAACCGGCTTGAAATGGCCTATTGAATAACAAATAAACGAGACGTCGTAGGGGTCAATTTAAATGCCTGATTATACTGTTAAAGAGTTAAAAGAAAGAACGGAACTTGAAAAGTCGTTGACCGCCGAAGTGGAGCGTCGGCTTGTCAAGGTCCGTGAAATGCACGACTTTAACAACCGAACGGCGTCCAGCATTAATGAACAATATAGCGCTCTTCGCATGCAAGCGGAAGAAGAAGAAGCCCGGTTCGACTCACAGCAAGAACATTACGCACTCATAACTCAAAGCCTCCAAGACCAAGAGGCTGCAATTGACGCTTTGCAGAATAAAGCAACTATGCTCACTGAAGCAGAAGCGGCAAAACTAGAGGCTCTTGAGAAGACGGTAGATTTACGAAAACGAGATGCACAAGCCTATGAGGAGTCCGTCCGAAACGCACGACAACAGCTTGCCACACAGAAAAAAATAAAAGACGAAGCCCGCGAACAGCAAAAACTCAACGAAGAGACAGCGCGAGATATGGGAAAAAACATC
>MDSZ01141553.1_pt1 | contig 10763 bp, 10 predicted proteins | sample 811201 | NCBI WGS metagenome assembly MDSZ01 (sample SAMN05326647, study PRJNA326480) | marine metagenome | isolation source: seawater | place: Indian Ocean: North | collected 2010
ATGTAATAAAAAAAAATAAAATAGTATGAATTGTGGTGTTTTTTTGGGAGGCGGATATTTCCTGATATTTATTAAAAACTTTTGACAGCATTTATCGTGCCAATTTTGTCCGGACTCTCCCGATTTCTGACAGCTAAATCTCTGAATTCTCAGCTGGAAATTTTGGTAAGAGACTTTTTTCTCACCCATTTTTAATATAAATTAGAGATTCAGCGGAGCTGAATTAATTCCATATTCTATGGAATCTCTAATTTATATTGATCTATCATTACAAATTACACATGCCTTCATATGATTGCTTCCTATTACGAATTATTAATATTCTAATTATCTTTAATTATTTTCATGACGTAAATAGTTATTAAATAAATAGTATATTATATATAAAGCTTACTTTTATAATAATATACATCCTATTTTGTGTAATATGGTGAATTTCTATGCATTGTCGTGTGCGTTTTTTACATTACAAATAAGTGTTTCTTCATTAAGGTTTTCGAATCATCCAAGACGGTATCATCCCAGTCGATATAATTTTCGTCGTTCACAAAGCCGTATTAATAATATTGATTCTTATTCTCAATTTTTGAATGTATCAAATCCACAACAAACGCATACGCAGGTTGAAAACAAAAGTGATTATTGGAAACTTGTCAACCCATCACCATCAAGCCCATATATTTATGTAGAAATGTATAACCTTACTGATATCAAACTCCAAAATGAAACAGACCGACGAGATGCATACAAAAAGATATTTTCATTTTTACAAGAAAGAAGAGAGAAAAAGGTAGACTCTTCACAAAATTTTGAAGTGATAAAAAATGATGGATTCACGTTTGATGACGTTGGAGGATATAATCAAATTAAAGAAGAAATGTTACAATGTGCAGATACATTAATTAATTTTGAAAAATATCAAAAATATAACATTCGAACACCAAAGGGTATTATTTTAGAAGGACCACCTGGTAATGGTAAAACCATGTTAGCACGCGGGTTCAGTGGTTCTATCAATGCATCTTTCATACAAACTACTGGAAGTTCTTTCCAAGAAAAGTATGTAGGAGTCGGGTCATCCAGAGTAAGAGAATTGTTCAAACTTGCATCAACAAACAAACCATGTGTTATTTTTATAGACGAAATTGATGCAATTGGACGTAAACGAGGTTCTGGTGGCGATGAATCATCTCATGCAGAAAGGGATAATACTCTTAATCAGTTGCTCACTGAATTAGATGGATTCAAATCCAGCAATGGTGTTTTTATGGTGTGTGCAACAAATCGTATTGATCTTTTGGATAAAGCTCTCCTTCGACCAGGAAGAATTGACAAGTCGATTTATATTGGAAATCCTGACGCAAAAACACGCGAAGAAATCATTTCTATTCATTTAGCAGGTAAAGCATATGAACCAAAAATATCAGTACCATATCTTGTAGAAAAAACAAACGGAATGAGTGGAGCACAAATCGAAAATGTTCTAAATGAAGCAATGCTTCTTGCCCTCCGGTCCAACGATGTCTTTATGCGAAAATCTCATATTGAGCAAGTCATCACACGTATGTTGACTGGATATCAAGAAAATGCAAACATATATAGCGATGATGTAATTCGACGTATTGCAATTCATGAACTCGGACATGCTATCGCCGGAATATTACAAAAAGATCATGCAAGAGTCGTTTCTGTAAATTTGAATCTCAAATCACCAAAGTCTCCTGGATATACCGTTTTCGAACATGATGAAATTGATGCAAATATCTATACTAAAGAAAAGTTGTTCGCTCATTTAGTGGTTCTATTAAGTGGTCGAACAGCAGAAGATGTATTCTTTGATCATAGTGTTACCTCTGGAGCTTCTCATGATTTCGAACAAGCAAAACAACTCGCATACAATATGGTCATCAATTACAATATGGGAGCTCAAAATATATACTCATCCAATAGCGATAAGTTCAAAGAAATTATTGATATTGAAGTGAAAATGCTCATCGATGATGCAATACTACATTCCAAACGTATTATTCATCAATCTAAAAATTTAATCAGCGAACTTACACCGGAACTAATTTTAAATCATACGATTTCAAGGGATGCATTAAAATCAAAAATATGCGAGGAGTATCAACACTTGGCTCGTATGAAGTTTTAATGAAATTCATATAAAATTAATTATATCAATAATACAATTTTTATTTACATATCTATAATGGAAGATATATCTATTGTTGGAGGAGGAATAACTGGGTTATATTGTGCATTGAGATTATCTCTTGAAAAAAAAAATAGAGACAAAAATATTATTCTAATTGATGAACGAAACTATTGGGGAGGTAGAATCAGAACAAACTATAGACCCCAATATGAAATTGGAGCAGCAAGATTTAATAGTACACATAAAAAATTATTAAAACTTATACAAAGATATAAACTCACAAAATTACCACTCCCTCTTACAATTGACTATTTTGATAAAAATTGTAATATATTTGAAAAAAATACAAATAAGGTACTTGATAAAGCATTTGAACATTTAGTTGATGAATCAATAAAGTATTCTAATTCTTACTTGGTAAATATTTCTCTCTATGAATTCATGAAAAAGATATTAGGCAATGACAATGCAAAAGGAATACTAAATCGATTCGGATACAATTCAGAAATTACAAAAATGAATGCATACGATGCACTCGAAGTATTTAAAAATGATTTCGTAAACATGAAATACTTTATATTGAAAGAGGGTCTTTCGAAGTTATGTGATTCTATAGTTGCAGAACTTAAATCAAGGAATGTCTCTTTGTATAATAATCACTTTGTTACAAATGTTAAAAGAGACAAAGCTTCGAACAGTATTACAATCACATGTAAAAATAAAACTTTTAATACCAAAAAAGTAATATTTTGTGTAAAAGCAAATCAGATTAAACAATTTGAAATATTAAAACCAGTACACCATTTAAGCTCGAGTGTTTTTAGTTCGCCTTTATTGAGAATTTACGCAAAATATCCTGTAAGTAAAGTAAACGGACCATGGTTCAAGTTTTTAAACAGAACCACAACCAATGGAATACTTAGACAAATTATACCAATTGACTATTCAAGAGGTCTTATTATGATTTCTTATCTTGATGGTATTGATATTAATGCTTTTCGGACCCCAACTGGAAGAATGATGAATGATACAGTAATGAAAAATATCATTCAAAAGGAACTCAATACAATGTTTGGAAATATTGTCTCTATTCCAGAACCTACATACTTCAAAAGTCATTATTGGGAAGTTGGAGCACATCATTGGAAACCTGGATATAATTCTACACAAGTAATGCAAAAAATATCAAATCCCAGTGAAAATGTATATATCTGTGGAGAGGCATTTAGTCCAAAACAGGCATGGGTTGAGGGAGGACTAATCATGGTTGATAAAGTAAAGCATATTATTTAATAAATGTAAATAGATAATAAACCATTAAGATATTTGATTCAATTCAAACCCACCATATATACCATATTCAGTATCATCCATAGACCAATCATTCAGCTCTAATATATCTTCATCGATATAATTATTTGTCTCTTTTTCACCATCATCATTCTTAAACGAATAAATTAATTGTTCAATCTCATCCATTTCGTTAGTGTTAAACATATCCTTATTTTTTATTTCATCATATCTATCACAACCACTATACAATTCATCACAGCTACACGAATAATCATTTAGAATAATATGATCTTCACAATTGATCATTATATTTTTCTTTTCTTCATTTGACAACTCAATCTCAAACGACCCCCCTCTAAAAAAGGTTGTTATCAACAGCGTTACCGTTTTTCCATTCGACAACTTATTTGTCCAATTTTCTGTCTGGTATACAGATTTCTTATTTATCGGAGTGATTTTATATACTTCTGTCATAACTAAGTCATATATGTTATGTATAATTTTATACAATTGATATATTTCAATTTTTAATATTATGAATCATTAAGATGAAAGATTGTTGTAAACATAATAAGACTTCTAAAAAATGTATACGTCTGAAAGATAATAAGGTATTTCAACTTCCAAGAAGATTTTCGCGAAAAAAATGTACGAAACCAGGAAATGTACGTGGGTACACAATGCGAAGTTCATGTGCACCATATAAAGGTTGTATAAGTGGAGGAAATAAACGTAAAACTCAAAAACAAAAGAAAACTAAAAAACAATTTTTATATAATCCAAATGATCCAAGTAAAAGTTTTGACGTATATATTGATAAAAATCCAAACGATACTATATCTATAAAATATTCAACAGTTGATGATGTATATGAGACAATTACAAAACTGGAAAAGTTATTTAAAAATGATTCGTATACCCACAAACGTATTTGGCAAGTTGCTATGATTATGAAGGTTCGGTTGGGTGCTATGAAAAAACATAAAAAAACATTATACCCAAATGCAACGCAGGTTAATGAACGATATAATTTATCCAAAAAATATTTCAAGTTCTTGGGTAAACGCAGTAAAGAAAAGGATCATGAAAAACGTAAAAAAATGATATTTAAAAACTTCACCGGGAAGAATATGTGAAAATGACTCTATCTTAAGCTTTTCAATTTTATTTATTATGGTAATGGTGTAATATATCTACAAATTACCATTCATCAATAACATTAATTCTACCATTTCGCAAATAAGTAGAATCCATCCTATCGATCATTCTTTTAGATTTATTTGAATTCATAATAAGAATTACATTTGGATACAGACCAAACTCAATCTTATCCATAAAATTATTATAAGATGTTTTGTCGAAAATTTCACGAGAAAATTTCTTATGTTCAACCGTTTGTTTATCATGTATTTTTCCAATTAAAATATCTACCTCATCAATTAGTAAAATTAGAGGACACCTTGCAGAAATTTTAACCAAAGAATAAATTTCATTGAAATTGGATGACGGTTCATAAGGGTCAAAAGAATCACACAAATAACAACCGAGTTTCTGCGCCATCATATATGAAAAATAGGTTTTCCCACACCCTGGTTCACCGCTGAGAAATACTTTACAGTAATTATTTGTTTTGTAAAAATTCATAATATTTTGAAATAACTTTTCTTGATATGCAAAAAATCGTAATTCACAATTGTTTTTACTTTGTAATAGATTGATTTTTCGGGTATTATATTGAAAATAACCATAGTCGCCACGTTTAACAATATATCGCATGCTGTCTGTTATTGACTTGACTTCGTCTTCGTTTTCATTTTCTTCTGGATCTCCTTCTGGTATATAATTTTTATCTAATTTAATTTCAGTCTTCTCGTAATCAATTTGTATAACATTATCAAAAAAGGACGAACTACAAAAAATATAGTAACCATCATAATCTTCGTAATTAATCATAAATTTTGGAAAAAAGCTTATGTGAAAACACATACCAACTGGCTCACCATTTTCATCAAGTTTATTACAAAATAATTTATATTGCTTTCGAATATTTTTCAATATAAGATTCTTAGTATCTTTGCTTCTAATATAATAACGTTTATAACCACACAACGTAAGTGACCAAAATAATATAGTTCTCATACCATATATAAAATTCTTCATCTGAGAAATAAAAATAAAAACCCAAGAGATATCAATAAACGATAACATTATCTAGAAATAATTATTTGTATAAACTTTAAATTAAAACATTGATTCATATATGGTAACAAAAATATAATATCCACAAATGTCCGATTTTTAGGAATTACTAATTATAATATTTTTTCCTTTTCAAATATAGTTTTGGATTCTGTGTCTCTCTCTCTTGCAGTTTTTTTTTATTTTTGTGGTAATTTTCTGTGAATAAAATGAATATTAACATGTGAAACAATTACAAAACGAATATTAATTTGTTAGCATATTGTATGTGAAGTATATGAATATTCGCTTTTTATAGAATAATTATTCGATTTATTCGGTAATTATTCGAATAATTATTCATTTTTTCGATAAAATCGATATAAAAATATTGTATATTGTTATATTATTATAAGAATGCCTAAAACATATCACTGTGTATGCTGTGGATATGTTTCTAATCTTAAAGCGAATTATTCTCGCCATTTGAATTCAAAGAGACATATGATGTTATCACAAAATTACCAAAAAATTATCAATAATTACCACACTGTTAACAAAAATTACCATTCGAATATTCAAAATAAATCACACGATAATACGTGTAAATATTGTCATAAATCATTCAAACATCGATCAGGTTTGAGTAGACACATAAAATATTATTGTAAAAAGAACGATGACGAAGATTTAAAAGAGTTTGTTCGATTGTTGAATGAAAAGAATGAACAACTTCAGAAAACAATGAATCATGAAATGTCAAAAAGAGACAAACAAATAGAGCAGTTACAAAAGCGATTAAGTAAATTAAGCAATAAACTTCAAATTAATAACACCACAAATAATAATGGAATTATTAACAATAATCACAATATTATTTTGAATAATTATAAAGATACTGATTTGTCTCATTTAACGAAACAAGATTATCAAAATATGATAAAACAAGTCAATCATTGTATACCGAAAATGATTGAAAAGATACATTTTAATCCAAATAAACCAGAAAATATGAATGTTTATATTTCAAATATGAAAGATAAGTTTATTATGATGTATAAAGATGGTACCTGGAAATTATGTAACCGTAATTATGAAATTGATAAAATGATGGATGTAAAATGTGCACAAATTTCTGAATGGCTTGATGCAAACAATCAATACGAAGCATTAAAACAATGTTTTGATAGAATGGAGAAAAATATCGAAAATAAAGAAATAAAAAAAGATATTCAGGATGAGATGAAACTTGTATTATATAATAATCGAGGTATGTTGATGGAAACAATGTGTGATGAAGATTCTGATTATGATGAGGACGAAGAATATGACAGTGAGTCAGAATACCAAAATAGTATTGAAAATTCTGTCCACATGTTATCCGATAAAATTAATTAAAAATAATAAAACATACTTATAAATGAAAAATATTCTAATCACAGGAGGCCTTGGTTATATAGGATCTCATATTGTTGTCGAGTTGTTGACCCGTAAGGATAGTGATGGAAAATATATATATAATATTTTTATTGTGGATAACCTGGAAAATAGCAATAAAACAGTAATCAATAATATTATTGATTCAACAATACAACATAATCCAGAAAAAAGAATAGATGTTTGTATCTTTGATATTTTAAAAGTTGGTACAACAACTGAATATTTTAAACAAAATAAATTTGATGCAATCATTCATTGTGCTGGAAAAAAAGCTGTATCTGAATCAATCGAAATGCCGATCGAATATTACCATCATAATTTGTCTCTTTTAACCATATTGCTCTCCAAAGTTAAACAATATGATATTAAAGATTTCATATTTTCGTCCTCCGCTACGGTATATGGTTCTGTAAGACATGATCATATCCTAACAGAAGACGATAAAACAGGTGAAAATATTAACAATCCATATGGAAAAACAAAATATATTCAAGAAATTATTTTGAAAGATTTTTATAAAACACGACCAGATTTGAATTGTGTAATTTTAAGATACTTTAATCCGGTTGGTTGTCATCCATCAGGTATATTGGGCGAAAATCCAAAAGGTATTCCAAATAATATTATGCCATATATCTGTAGAGTTGCAGATAACAATAACAAAATTTCAAAAAAGTTTACTCATGAAAGATATGAAAAACTAACTATATTTGGAAATGATTATGAAACTTATGACGGAACATGTATCCGTGATTTTATTCATGTATCTGATTTAGCTCGTGCACATATAGATGTATTGGATTTTGATACTAAATCATCGGATAACTTGTGGATATTTAATGTTGGAACTGGAAAAGGTACCAGCGTATTGGAACTTGTATCTTCTTTCATAAGAGAGAACAATGTTAAATTAAATTATTGTTTCGGAGATAGAAGAGCAGGAGATGAGGTTATTGTAGTATGTGACAATACTAAAATAACACAATTAACTGATTGGTCTGCAAAATATGATATTGACGATATTGTAAGACATAACTGGGGGTTTGTTTGTCAAGAATAATGTTATTTATATATAATAATGTCAACTATGATAACGGATACACATCCTCGTCAAAGTCGGCGTAGATATATGAATAATCCATTTATACAATCATCGGAAAAAGACGATGTATTTAAATCTATCGAACAATTGTATAAAGATATAGAAAGGAATGTAAAAAATACTGGATTCAAAGAAGGCAACCAAACCCATGCACGTATAAGAGGTACTAAAAAATTAGTGGAACGATTATATGAAAGTGAAAAATTATCAGATCATGAGCTTGATGAAGATGGAAATTGTAAACATACACTTGATTGGACTGCATATGTTCCGGTACAAATATTATATTTTGAATACTTGAGTCGAAAATATAATTTATCATGTAATATGAATTTAAATCGAATGCATAAAAGTCCAATTAGGTATGCATTTGAGTTGTTTGGATTAGTTATAAATGTTTATAACGATGAAAAAAAGTATAATCCAAATATACTGAAAGATCAATTAAAAAATAAAAGATTGGCAGAAGAGTTTAGTAAATGTATTGGGAATGAAACATCAGATTCAATGAATGTTTATCCATATTATGTAAGAGTTGGATTTTATAATAATGAAGGAAAACCAACAGGTGGTCATGCAAACCTATTATTGATTCGTCCAAATCTTGGCTTAATTGAGTACTTTGAACCACATGGAATACACTTTCAATCGAATAATTATAAAAAAAATAAAACACAAATTAAACAAATAACCAATGCCGTTCGAAATTTTGCTGAGCAATTTAATTTACATGGATCGAGTATAGGTCGAAAACCATATACACTGATATTACCTCATCTTACATGTCCTCAATTAGAAGGAAAAAGTTCTGGAGTTCAAAGTATAGAATCATCGGCAAGTCATAAAACTTGTCATGAGAAAAACCGTGGTTATTGTGCAGCCTGGTCATTTTTTGTATTAGAATTAGTTCTTATGAATCCTAAACGAACATTGCGGGATACACAAGAAAGTGTATTAGATTACATTCAAACAAAATATACTAATGAAAAAGATTTTTATCAATCGTATCAGACCATTGACGTTATTCTTCGAACAATTATTCGGTCTTACATACGTCATATCTATAAATCATTAACTACATTCGTAAATATGATTTATGATAAATCATTTACAACCGATAAAGAAGTATCTGATTTTTTAACAAAGTCACATAATGAGAATTTCTCTAAATTTCTTGATAATTATACTTTATACTTGAAATTATTGAAATTTATAGATAACGAATCTATTCAATCACCCAACGAGTTGCAACAAAAAGTAGATGAATTGCAATATGAAAAAGGACCAACAATTATAAATGATTTAATTTCTTCAGAAGAAGAGATCGAACGAAATAAAATGATTATTGATAACATTGTTCAAAAAATGAAAAATAATGAATTATTATGGCTTCCTAAAAGCAAACTTGATAATTCAAACAAAAGAAAGGGGAAGAGTGCAGAAGAAAATTCATTTTTTAATTCATTTGATATTGCGATAAATAATACTGGAAAGCAACCAGTACCCTTACTTCCAAATCATAAAATGGTAAACAATGTAGATATATTGAGAGAAGAATTAGAAATTACGGAAAACTTATTGGAAGAAGAAAGAGACGAATCGGATAAATTAAAGGATATTATTAAAAAGAAAGATAAAGAGATTACGGATTTGAAAAAAGATAATTTAAAACTTATAAATCATATAGGAAATCTTAAAAGAGAAAATAAAACTATGAAATTAAAATTAAAAGAAAAAATTATTAAACTTCAATTAAGACCAAACACGAGATCAATGACCAAAAGAAAAACACTTAAAGCTACTCATTAAAGTAAATAAAAAATTTACATTATATAATATATTATGCTTAAGATTATCCTTAATAAAGATGGAAAATCATCTTCAGTAAAGACAGTTTATGAAAAATCACCAAGAGCACCAAAAACACCTGACAATTCGCCAGTAATTACACAAAATAAACAAAATAGACCACGACTTTTTTCACGTGACGTAAATCCAAATAGCGTATCGTGTTCTCCAAAATCATATTAAATAATTATAATTTTATATTATAAATGAAAATACACCCATTATGGACAGTATGTATTTTCGTCAGAGTTTTATTAATTTTAATTTTAAGAAAAATAAATCATAAAAAAACAATTGGTTTAATCGTACTACTTCTTATTGGGTCTGGATTTTTATATAAATATTTTACAGGATCAAATAATGAATATCAAATAAGAAAGGTATTTTGGCATGAAACAAGAATAGTTCATGGACTATTGTATTTTATGGCAGCGTACTTCTTGTTAGTTGGCAATATAAATATGATGTCATTAATATTAGTTCTTGATATAGTTATGTCATTTTTATATAGAATTTTCTGGAATAAATAATGTTTCAATAAACAATTTAAAAGTAATTTTATTGTTTATGTATGCTCGCATAGCTCAGGGGTAGAGCATTTGCCTTGTAAGCAAAGGGTCATGGGTTCAAATCCCATTGTGAGCTTTTAAATTATTTATATATAATATAAATGTCACAAATCAATACTAAATCTGGGGGTAAAAGTATTATAAAAAATAATGGAATTGAAGGACCCACAAAAAG
>MDSZ01147633.1_pt1 | contig 10763 bp, 11 predicted proteins | sample 811201 | NCBI WGS metagenome assembly MDSZ01 (sample SAMN05326647, study PRJNA326480) | marine metagenome | isolation source: seawater | place: Indian Ocean: North | collected 2010
AAAACAGGCTAAAAAATACAAATTTACACCTTGTATAGGAAGAAGCCACGGTATTCATGCTGAACCTTTAACTTTTGGTTTAAAACTATCTTCTTTTTACGAAGAATTTAAAAGAAATAAAAAAAGATTAGAAATTGCTATTGAAGAAGTTTCAACATGCGCTATTTCGGGTGCAGTTGGAACTTTTGCTAACATAAATCCAAATGTTGAAAAATATGTAGCAAAAAAACTTGCTCTTAAAATTGAACCTATCTCTACTCAAATAATACCAAGAGATAGACATGCTTTTTATTTTTCAGTACTAGGAATTATTGCTGGATCTGTAGAAAGAGTTGCAACAGAAATAAGACATTTGCAAAGGACCGAGGTTTATGAACTACAAGAATATTTTTCAAAAAAACAAAAAGGTTCTTCTGCAATGCCACATAAAAAAAACCCAATATTAAGCGAAAACCTAACTGGTCTTTCGAGGCTAGTTAGAAGCTATGTCGTGCCAGCCTTAGAAAATATTGTTCTATGGCATGAAAGAGATATTTCTCACTCGAGCGTGGAAAGAAATATTGGACCAGATGCAAATACTACTCTGGATTTCGCACTTGTAAGGCTATCAGATATTTTAAAAAATATGATTGTTTATCCAAAAAAAATGGAGTCTAACCTTAATATAACAAAAGGCATTATTTTTTCTCAAGAATTAATGCTTGAACTTACAAAATCTGGTTTGAAAAGAGAAAAAGCTTATAGAATAGTTCAATCACATGCTAAAAAGTGTATATTGCAAAATTTAAATCTATTTGAAGTTGTAAAAAAAGATAGCTTAATAACTAAAAAAATTCCTTTGAATAAACTAAAAAAAATATTTAATTATTCTTCACACTTTAAAAATGTTAATTTGATTTTTAACAGAGTGTTTAAATAATGAAAAAAGGAAAAAAATTATATGAAGGTAAAGCAAAAATTCTTTATGCTTCTCCTGAAAAAGGTACTGCAATACAACACTTTAAAGATGATGCTACTGCATTTAATAACCAAAAAAAATCAATAATTGAAGGAAAAGGTATTTTAAACAATAGAATATCTGAACATATTTTATCAAATTTAAATCAAATAGGTATTGATACTCATTTAATTAAAAGAATTAATATGAGAGAACAGTTGGTTAAACTAGTACAAATTATTCCGATAGAATTTATTATAAGAAATATTGCATCTGGATCACTTACGAAAAGATTAGGTATAGAAGACGGAACTGTATTAGATAAACCATTAATTGAATTTTGCTATAAAAATGATCAACTAAACGACCCTTTAATTGCAAGAGAGCATATATTAACTTTTGGCTGGGCCACTAATTTAGAATTAGAATTTATAACAAAACAGTGTTTTAGAATTAATGATTTTATGCAAGGTATGTTTAAGAGTGTTGGAATTAAACTAGTAGATTTTAAAATTGAATTTGGAAGATTAAATCAAAATGGAGAAAAAAAAATTTTACTTGCAGATGAAATAAGCCCAGATACATGCAGATTGTGGGATGCGATTAGCGATAGAAAGCTAGATAAAGACAGGTTTAGAAAAGATTTAGGAAATTTGCTAGAAGCTTATCAAGAGGTTGCTAGAAGATTAAACATTCTACATGAAGAAACCAATATTAAGACCGTTGAATTTGGAAAATTAAGGTCAATCAAAAATAGAAAGTAATACTTTGAAAGTCTCAATAGTAGTAACTTTAAAGAAAGATGTTTTAGATCCACAAGGCACAACAATTCTGAAAGTTTTAAAAGGAATGAATTTTAGTAATGTAAACGAAGTAAGACAAGGTAAATATTTTGAGATTGATATTGAAGAAAAAAATCAAAAAAATGCTGAAGATAAAGCAACTGAAATGTGTGAAAAACTTTTAGCAAATCTTGTAATAGAAGATTACAAAATTATTAAAGCAGAATAATTAAAAAATGAATTCATCTGTAATTGTATTTCCAGGATCTAATTGTGATAGAGATATGGCAGTTGCTTTAAAAAAATTTGGATTTAAAAATAAAATGGTTTGGCATGAAGATACAAATTTGCCAAAAAGTGATTTGGTTGTTTTGCCAGGAGGTTTTTCATATGGAGATTATCTAAGATGTGGTAGCATGGCATCTAAATCAAAAATTATTAATTCTGTAATAAATTTTGCAAAATCTGGTGGATTATTAGTGGGTATATGTAATGGTTTTCAAATTTTGACTGAAACAGAACTGCTCCCCGGAGCTCTTCTAAGAAACAAGTTCTCTGATTTTATTTGTAGAAATATATTTGTAAAAATAAATGATGTTGAAAATAATTATTTTAATAAAATTAAAAAAAAAACCTTAGAATTGCATATAGCTCATAATGAAGGTAACTATTTTTGTTCAGATAGCCAAATAAAAAATATTGAAGATAACAACCAAATTGCTTTATTTTATTGTAATAAAAATGGTGAAATAAATAATGAATGTAATCCAAACGGTTCAAGGAAAAACATAGCAGGTATATTTAATAAAGAAAAAAATATTCTAGGTATGATGCCTCATCCTGAAAGAATGATAGATAAATATTTATCAGGTGAGGATGGTTCTCTTTTCTTTGAAAACTTAACAAGTAATTTAAAATAACAATGGTTAATGAAAAAATTGCCATAGATCACGGCTTAAAAAAAAAAGAATTTGAAAAAATATGTAATTTATTAAAAAGAACTCCTAATATAACTGAATTAGGTTTATTTTCTGCTATGTGGAATGAACATTGTTCATATAAATCTTCAAAAATTCATCTAAAAAAACTTCCAAGTGTAGGAAAAAGTATAATCCAAGGTCCAGGGGAAAATGCTGGAATAATAGACATAGGTGATGATGATGCTATAGTTTTTAAAATTGAAAGCCATAATCACCCTTCTTTTATTGAGCCTTATCAGGGAGCTGCAACAGGAGTTGGTGGAATTATGAGAGATGTTTTTACAATGGGAGCTCGTCCAATTGCAAATTTAAATTCTATACACTTTGGCTCAACACAACATAAAAAAACAAAAAATTTATTAAGAGGTGTTGTTCGTGGAATTGGTGGTTATGGAAATTGCATGGGAATCCCTACAATAGCTGGCCAAACATGTTTTGATGAATCATATAATGGAAACATATTAGTAAATGCTATGACATTAGGTTTAGTTAAAAAAAATAAGATTTTTTATTCTAAAGCAGCTGGGATTAATAAACCGGTAATATATGTTGGGTCAAAAACTGGCAGAGACGGAATTCATGGTGCAAGTATGGCTTCAGCTATTTTTGATGACAAAATTGAAGAAAAAAAACCAACTGTTCAAGTAGGTGATCCTTTTACAGAAAAACTTTTATTAGAAGCATGTCTTGAACTAATGGAAGATGACTCGATAATTTCAATTCAAGATATGGGAGCTGCTGGTTTAACATCTTCAAGTATTGAAATGGCATCGAAAGGTAAACTTGGTATAGAATTAAATTTAAACAAAGTTCCTTGTAGAGAGTTAAATATGACTCCTTACGAAATTATGCTTTCTGAAAGTCAAGAAAGAATGCTTATAATTTTAGAAAATGGTAAAGAAAACAAAGCAAAGAAAATTTTTGATAAATGGAATTTAGATTTTGCTGTAATCGGCAAAACGACTAAATCAAATAAAATAGAAATTTATTTTGGTAACAAAAAAATCACAGATATTCCAATTGAATTTTTAGCAGATAAGGCTCCACAATATGATAGAAAATGGAAAAAAACAAAATTACCAAATAAAAAAAAAATAAATAAAGATTTATACAAAAATTTAAAAATCTCTGAAGTTTTAAAGAAAATTATACATAGTCCAAATATATGCAGCAAAGAATGGATCTGGACACAATATGATCACACGGTTATGGGCGACACTATACAAAAACCAGGAGGTGATGCTGGAGTTGTTAGGGTTCATGGTACAAATAAAGCCGTAGCAGCTTGTGTAGATTCATCAGCAAATTATTGTTTTTCACATCCTATCACAGGTGGAAAACAAATTGTTTGTGAAAGCTGGAGAAACTTGATTTCAGTAGGAGCAAAACCTGTTGCTATTACCAATTGTTTAAATTTTGGAAACCCTGAAAATGAAAAAAATATGGGTGAATTTGTAGAATGTCTGGAAGGCATGTCAGAAGCATGTAAGTATTTAGAATATCCAGTCGTATCAGGAAATGTCTCATTTTATAACGAAACTAAAGGTAAAGGAATTAAACCGACGCCCTCAATTGGTGGTGTGGGTTTAATAAAAGATTATAAAAAAATGATCTCAATGAGTTTAAAAAAAGTTGATAATATAGTTTTGCTAATTGGAAAAACTGAGGGTCATATAGATCAAAGCATTTTCGCAACAGAAATATTAAATCAAAAAAAAGGACCTCCTCCAGAAATTAATTTATTTAATGAGAAGAACAATGGAGAAACTATATTAAAGTTAATAAATGAAGGCTTTGTTAAATCAGCACATGACGTTTCTTGTGGTGGAACATTAATAGCAGTTAGTAAAATGTGCATTGCAGGTTCTAAAGGAATTAATATAACAAAACCTAAGGGTTTAATTAACTACTTTGAATATTTTTTTGGAGAAGATCAAGGAAGGTATTTGATAGAAGTAGAAAAAGCAGATCTAAAAAAAGTAAAATCTACTTTAGAAAAAAATTCTGTTTATTTTGAAGAATTTGGAGTAATAAATGAAAAAAATATTATCATCAAAGATAAATTAAATGTTACAATAGATGAATTAATAAAAGAAAATAAATCGTGGTTAACGGAATATATGAGTAATTAATAATGGCAATGGATTTAAAAGAAATTGAAAAATTAATTAAGGAAACCTTGCCTGATTCTATCGTTGAAATTGAGGATCTGGCAGGGGATGGAAATCATTATTCTGCGACAATAATTTCATCAAAATTTAATGGAAAAAGTAAAATTGAGCAGCATAAGATTGTGTATGCTGCTTTAAAAGGTAAAATGGGAAATGAGCTTCATGCGCTAGCAATTAAAACAAAGGAGAAAGATGGATCAAAAAACTAAAGATTTTATAGACAATGAGATAAATAACAATGATGTTTGTCTTTTTATGAAAGGTACTCCTGATGCTCCACAATGTGGTTTTTCAATGGCTGTATCAAATATATTAAAAATTTTAGAAGTAAAATTTAAAGGAATTAATGTATTAGAAAGTAATGAGCTTAGACAGGGAATTAAAGAATATAGCGAATGGCCAACTATACCTCAACTATACATAAAAAAAGAATTCGTTGGAGGGTGTGACATTGTAAAAGAGATATACGAAAGTGGCGAATTGAAAAAAATATTAAAAGATAAAAATTTATCATTTAAGGAATAATGAAAAATTTTATTTATAAGATGATTGTAGTTGTTATAGCAGTAATATTAGTTTACGAGTTTACAATTGGAAAAAAAATTTCTGAGTTTGGCAATAGAATTGATGCTATATCATCTAAAGAAGGTAGAAAAGATACTGTGAAAAAATTAAGAGAAGAAATGAATAAAGCCGTAAAGAAAGACAGATATCTTTCTAAAGAAGATGCAAGATTAATTGGAGAGTTTATTAGAAAAATTCAAAGAGAGATAAGAGAATCAGAAAATTAAGGACAAAACCAAGCTGTGCCAACACTTATCTTTTTTTTGTAAAAACTATAATTATAAGTTTCATCCCAAATTAACTTGCAATCTTTTGGATCAGATCTCTTTACATTTCTTAAATTTTTATAAGCAAACAAAGGTTTTTTCTTAGCAGCATCAAGTTGGCTATAAGTTTTAAAACAAGTAAAGTTTTTTGTTCTCAAAAACTCTTTTGCAAAAATATCAGCATAAATACATGTTCCTTTATCAATAGAATTTTTTTCAGCATACTGAACGATTTTTTCAGCTAAATTTTTATTGCTAACTCCCCAATAATCAATTTCAAAATTTTTTTGAATATTGGTCAATTTGGCGAAAGAATTAAGCCATGTATATTGATAAGGATACAATGAAAAATTTTCTATGAGAAAAAACAAAATAAATGTTGAACCGACTCCTATAAATAATTTTTTACTAAAATAAAAAAAATTAGTTAAACCTACTAAAAAAATCAAAGGTACTAAAAAAAGAACATGTCTTAATTCATCATAAACAGCTACTTTTTTAATGATAAAAATGAATAAGATTAATAAAAATGATATTAATAAAGTTAAATAATATAATGAAGGTATTTTTTCTCTAAATATTTTCTCTTCTACAAAAGGAAAAAGTAATATTCCAATTAATACTATTAAAGGTAGTTTAAAAAATAACCAGATAAAATAATAGCTTGCAGGCAGATTTAGAGAATTCATACATGTTCCAAAAGTTAAAGTACAAAGTTCATTCCAATATTTGCTCATTACTGTAATTGAATTTATAGGTTCAACCAGTGGATCATGCCAAAAAATTGGATTTAGTATGTATATAAAAACAATTAATGGAATTATAAAAATTAGAAATAATTTCCAATTATTTTTTAAAAAAATAAATAGATTAATTTTTTTAATATTAAATAAAATTATTACACTTAACAAATATTGAAGACAAATTAGTAAACCAACTGTTCTTATTCCAATTAAAAATGCAGTTAAAAATGATAACAAAATAATTTTTTTATTATTAATTTTTTTGTCGTAAAAAAAACTTTCTATAATTGTCAATGAAATATAAGTATTAATTATCCAAAAAGATAAAAATGGAATGTCTTTTTCATTAAATTGTGCATGACCAAATAAATATGGATATAACAAATAAAGTGAAGAGGAAATAATTGCAAAAAAAAGATCATTTGTTAATTTGTATGAAAGAAAATAAATAATAACTCCAGATACAGTAAAAGTTAAAAAAATTGCTATATGTTTGGCAACTAACCAACCACCGTAACTAGTTAAATCATTTAAATTAGATACAAGTTTACTAAATAAAATTGAAAAAGGTTGGGTAATTAAATTAAAAGCTACACCTTGGTATCTATCGCCATGATTTAGCAATATGTCATAATTTCCATTTTTAAAAAAACTTATAATTGCTGATTGATGAATTTCCCAATTTAATTGTTGATGATATTCATCACTAGTTATTCCATTTGTTATGCTAAGGTAAATACCAACAATTATATAAATAAACAAAAAAATATATGATAAGTTTTTATTATCAATCATTTCTAAATAAACATATTAATGATTTTCGAAACTTGTTAAAGGTTAGAAAATTAATTTTTTGATAAAGATATATACATTGTAAAAATGCTAAAACTCATGGGCCATAACATGATACTTTGGTCAATATGATGTGTTTTTATCTTGAATAGTATTCAATTACTAGACTTGGTTCCATAACGACTGGATAAGGAACTTCTTCAAATTTTGGAATTCTAACAAACTTAACTTTTCTATTATTTTCATCTACTTGCAAATATTCTGGAACTTCTCTTTCTTTATTAGCTAAAGCCACGTCTATTAAAGCCATTTTTTTTGATTTATCTCTTACCTCAATTGTTTCTTCTTCTTTAAGTTGATAACTAGATATATTAACTTTTTTACCGTTAACTTTTATGTGTCCATGATTAATTAGTTGCCTAGCACCAAATATTGTAGTTGAAAATTTAGACCTATAAACGACAGCATCAAGTCTTCTTTCTAGTAGGCCAATTAGATTTTCTGCTGAGTTTCCTTTCTTCATTATTGCTTTCTTATATAGATTTCGAAATTGCCTTTCATTAATGTTTCCATAGTACGATTTAAGTTTTTGTTTAGCATTAAGCTGTATTCCAAAATCTGAAGGTTTAGCTGATTTGGTTTGACCGTGCTGCCCTGGTGGGTATGCTCTAGTGTTGAAAGGACTTTTAGGTCTACCCCACAAATTAACTTTAAGTCTTCTATCAACCTTGTGTTTAGAGTTTAATCTTTTTGTCATTTAATACGGGGTTTATAAACATATCAATAATTATGTCAATCTTACTTTTTGTTATCTATCTTTGCAAATACGCTCGATAATATGCGAGTTTCTTTTTTTGATAATTCCATTTTGAAAAAAATACTTCTTAAATTTTCTAGCATTATAGGTTTTTTTTCTAAAGGCATAAAAAAATTTTTTTTTTCTAAATTATTAATACAAAGGTTAATCATTGATAGAACATCTTTTTTATTGGCATTTATAATTTTTTTTGATCTATAAAATTTTAATTTTTTTATTTGAATTAAACTTGAAACTACCTGAGCTACAATAATTAAACTATGTGATAAATTTAATGATTTAAAATTTGGATTAGTTGGAATTTGCATAGTACAGTTAGCATAACTAATTTCTTTATTTGACAGTCCAGAAGCTTCAGAACCAAACAAAAAAGCAACTTTTTTTTTAAAATTAATTTTTTTTAAATCATTTAAAGTAACATGTTTTATATTTTTATTTCTTACTCTTGATGTGGTGGCTATAAGATAGTCGAAATTTTTTATAGCAGGTTCAAAATTTTCGTAAATATTGGCATTTTTAATTATTTCTTTTGCACCAACTGCTGTGGCTATTATTTTATCATTTGGAAATATTGGTCTTGGATTTACTAAGACTAATTTTTTAAAATTAAAATTTTTTAACGCTCTAGCACAAGATCCGATATTTTCAGATAATTGAGGTTTATTAAGAATAAAAGAAATATTTGAGTATGACATTATTTTAAACCATGACTCATATTGTATTCAGAAACTCTTGAATCGTTTAATTCATCTAGTTTTTTTTCATTACTTATCCATGTAGATACTTTTAATGGAAAGCATTTTGCATCATTAGATGAATGTGAAATCGAGCAGTCGCCTCCTGGGCATGTGGATAAAACACCTAAAAGATCAACTTCAGCATAAAATTCTAAATAATCACCTGGTCTAACTGGGCTGGCTTTCATGAAATACTGTTTTGTGTCTTTTGTAAAGCCAGTGCACATGAAAACATTTAAAACATCATGAACTAGTGATTCAGCTTCTTTTTTTTCTAATTTTTTTTGTTTTACTAAAGCACGTGTTAAATTTGAGTGACAGCAATAATGATAATCTTTTTTATTAAGTAGCTTTTGAGTATAAGGATCGCATCTTGTACCTATTACATCGTGAACGGACCCTCCATCTTTATCAAAACCATACCAATCTAAAGTATCCCATGTTATTGTTGCAAGAGATCTTAGGTAAGGGAAACAACTAAACATTTTATCACCAGTTGACAAATGAGTTCCATAAAAAGCTCTACTCTTTCCTGAAAAAAATTTTTCCTCTAAATTATTTAAATTAAAAAGGTTTAAATCGCCAACTTGAGGACCATCTATACTTTCGATTCTAAAAAAATTTCCACGTTTCACTTCAAAGCACTTGGCATCTCTGGGTGGAATTAAAATTTCATTTATTTTTTTAATTTTTTCTCTTGCTTGTAATAAAATACTTAAATCTGATTTATTTAAACTTTCATTTGGATAAACAATAACTGGCTCTCCAATTCGAGAATTAGCATCAGAAGGTTTTTTCGAAAACTTTTTAACTTTCATGCTATTTACTTGCTGGTGCTTTATCTTTAAATAATTTATAATCCAAACTATCAACCAATGCTTTGAATGAAGCGTCAATAATGTTTGGAGAAACACCAATAGTAAACCAATTTTTTCCTTTTGAGTCTGTGCTTTCAATTGAAACTCTAGTTGTAGCTTCTGTACCTGTATTTAAAATTCTTACTTTGTAATCTACAAGCTTTAAATCCTTTAGATATGAAGAATACTTAGCTAATTTATCTATATTGTTTCTGATTGCACTATCCAATGCATTGACTGGTCCATTCCCTTCCCCTTCGCATAAAATGACTTTTTTATCAACCTCTAGATGAGCTTTCGCAGAAGAAATAATATTTCCATTTTTATCTTTTTTTACTGACACATCATACTCATTGATAGATATGTATCTTGGTATTTCTCCCATTATTCTTCTAGCTAACAATTCAAACGATGCATCTGCACCGTCATAGCTGTATCCAATAAATTCCCTATCTTTAACTTCATCCAATAATTTCTTAATTCTTGGATCATCCTTTTTAAACTCAATACCTATTGATTTAAGTCTAGAAACTATATTTGATTTTCCTGCTTGGTCAGAAACAACAATATTTCTTACATTGCCAACTAATTCAGGCTCAATATGTTCATATGTTTTAGGGTTTTTCTGAACGGCAGAAACATGTAGGCCACCTTTATGTGAGAATGCTGCTGCCCCAACATAAGGTAAATGTTTGTTTGGTTTTCTATTTAATATTTCGTCTAATAATCTTGAACATTGAGTTAATTTATTAATATTTTCAGATTTTATATTTGTATTATATTTTTTTGAATAATTTGTTTTTAAATGAATAGTCGGTATAATCGACATTAAGTTAGCATTGCCACATCTCTCACCCAATCCATTGATTGTTCCTTGTACTTGCCTTACGCCTGCATCAATAGCTGCTAAGGAATTTGCCACAGCATTTCCTGTATCATTATGCGCATGAATACCTAAGTTTTTTCCTGGAACATGTTTAATTACTTCATTTACAATTTTTGTAATTTCGCTAGGTAGGGTTCCACCGTTAGTGTCACATAAGACTATCCATCTCGCTCCATTATCATATGCAGATTTTATACAAGAAATTGCGTAATCTTTATTATTTTTAAACCC
>MDSZ01185624.1_pt1 | contig 10763 bp, 3 predicted proteins | sample 811201 | NCBI WGS metagenome assembly MDSZ01 (sample SAMN05326647, study PRJNA326480) | marine metagenome | isolation source: seawater | place: Indian Ocean: North | collected 2010
TAGATAGTATAAATAAAATTTCAGAAGTAACAGCTGATATAAATACTAAATTTGGGGGATCAGTTCAGGAAACTCAAACCGCTTTAGCGCAAACAGATGGAATACTCGGAGAAGATGTAGAAAAGTCAGTTGGTGCCTTAATAAACAAAGCAGCAAAAGGTGGAGTAGGCTCTATAAGTGCAAAAGACGCCCAAAAAGAAGCTGATAAAATACAAGCTAGAATGGATGAGCTTCGATCAAAAGAAGGAAAAACAGACGCGCAAATAGCTGAAGATGCAGCCCAAGCAGACTTACTTGAGGGCACAAAAATAGCTGTAGAAAATTTAGGCGGAAACAGCGAAAGAATGAAAGAAGAGCTGGAGATGCAAACCAAAGAAATCAGAGCGCAAACTAAGGCTCAAATAGAAGCAGCCAGACAAGCTCAAAGGCTTAGATCTTTTGGCGGTACGCAAGCTTTACTTGACCCAAGTAAATTAAACGCCCAGTTCTCCCAAATAAGAGCCGCTGGCCAAGCTGAATTAACATCGAGAATGGCTGGAAGCAGAGTAGGCGTGGGCAGAGCTAGAATCAACAGGTTTGCAGCTATACAAGAGTTAGCTGGAGGAGAACTACCCGAACATATGAAAGGTAGGGCTAGGCAAGAAGCTTTTGGAGTTGCATTAAATGATACTAGACTAATGAACAGAGCGCTAGGTTTAGGGATGTCGGAGAAAGATATAAGAAAAACAGCTTCAGAAAAAGCGGCTAATCTATTTAAAGGAAATCCTCAAGAGCAAAATACTAAAGAGCTAAAAAGTTTAAATGACACTCTTAAAAGCGGTATAGAACTAAAAACTCAATCGCTTGAAGACCAATTAAAAATAAACAGAGAACAACAAAAACATGCCCAAGATAGGTTTAAGACAGGAACTGCTTTAAGATCAAAGGTGGCAGGTTACAGAGAATCTATGCAAACTTTAACCGACCAAGATTTAGAAGAAATCGAAGCTCAAGCTGCTGAATCTGGAAAAGGACTTAGCGATAATGAAAAAGATAATTGGAAAGTCGCTGGTGGAGTTGCTGTGGGAACTGCTGGTGCTTGGGCAGGCGCAAAAGGAGGCGCGATGCTTGGGGCTGCTATAGGCTCTGGTTTTCCGGTCGTCGGTACTGTTATTGGGGGTGCGATTGGGGCTGGATTAGGCGCATTAGGTGGCATGTGGGCGGGGGGTAAGGTAGCCGATGCTTTTGAAGAGGGAGACGCAGCAGAGGTACAGAGAGCAGGGGAAAAAGTCCGTAATTCTAATAGGGGAGAAAGAGAAGATGCAGAAAGGAAGATAAGCGAACTAGATAGCCAGAGGGTTGTTAATAACCAGAATGATTTCAGCAATAGAAGCACCAACACGGATGCTCGCGTACAAAACTTTCATTTTGGTGGTGGAGGCGATAGCCTTATGTCGAAGAATGATGTGGATAATATAGTAAATGAATCTGGAAGTTTGGACGAATTAGTTGCCAGAGTTAATAATTTAGAGTCTGTCGTTGACACAACTTCCTTGAATCAACAGCCGCCTAGTAGAATGTCTTAAAAAGTTATTAAGGTATAGAAATGGCAAGCACTTTAAATTTAACTAATGTAGAGGTTTTAGACTATAGTCATGAATTAGCTTATATTGGTCAGTTTCAATATGGCCGTTCGGTTAATTTAACTGTGACTGCTTTTATGTTGCCTACAGACACTTCTTCTGAGTCTGCAAAATTTTCTTCTATATCTTCTGCAGAAGACGCTCATATTCAAGAAATACTTGATAATGGTTTCGCTGACTCGATTACTTTAGGCCAAGGACAGAACCAAGAGACAATTAATAATGTTAGAGTATTTAGTTATTCTTTTCCGACAGACAATAAAAATAATAAAATTAATGTCCATAGGGTTACTATGAGCTTGCAGTATACAGAGACTTTTAATAATAAGCAGTCTTTAATTGAGACGGACTCGGAAGTATATCAAAATTTACAAGCTCTTAGTCACGTGGATTTCATTCAATCTCTAACAGAGAAATTTACTTTTTCCTTAAACGAAACTGGAGAATTTAATTTTCAGCAAAACCTAGAATTTGAAATGAGAAGAAGGACTTCAGGCGATCCAAAAGAGATGTCCCAGCAAGCAAAAAATTTAGTAAAAGATGTATTTTTAAGCGACCCTCCAAAGTTAGGATATTTAGATAGCAGATATGATGGATTTATGCAGACCATAAAGACTCGCGGAAACTTTTCGGAGTCTTACGATTCATTAAGGAATATTTATTCTTTTTCAAGATCGGTCAAAACTATGAGCGGAGCTTATAAAGATGAGCAAAAGAACGCAAATTGGTCTGCAAGCTTAAGTTACTCTATACAAAGAAATCAAAACGGGATCATAACAATAACAGAAGACGCAGATATAAAAGGAAGAACAAATTTAGGAGAAAGCGATGGACCTGAAGACTTATATAGTAATGCTTATTCCGGTTTTGAGTCGTTAAAATCTGGAGCGTATGACAGGTGTCAAGCTTTGATGTCCAGCATGATAAAAGATAAACCTGATTGGATTGAAGGATCTGAGTCTTGGAACTTGGCTGACGACCTAAAGAAAAAGTTTGTTTCTTTTGGGAAAAACTTAAATAGGTTAGCGGGCCAAATAGGCTATAACATTTCTTTTACTAATAATCCTAGAATGCATGAAGAAGCTATATTTGAATACAATTTAGATTCTTCTAAAGATGAAAATGGTTATGTGAAAATTAGAGAGTCTGGAACTATAACCCCTTACGACAAAAACAAAAACTTAGACTTTGATTTATCAACTAAAAGCCTTTATGATAAATTTACTAGCCCCGCAGATGTTCTTTCTAGAGTTAGGCCTTTGCATGACTCTTTAAAAAGCGAAGACGCCACATCCCTACAGCATCCTAGAAACTTAATCTCTTCAGAGATTGACTTCCCCGCTTATGGACTAGCTATAGGTTACAGCTTTTCTTACTCTGACGATAAATCTTTAAGAAATGACACTTATTTAAGAAAGCTCTCAAAAAAAGAACGTTATACATCTCCTGCTAAAATAAGAGGTTCTGTAATAGCACCGAACATAAAACAAACTAATTATGATTCGAATCAAACTAGACTTGGAAGAAAAACAATAGATTTTGAGTGCGTGTTAAAAAGAAATCCTAATTCAAATTTAATAAATAAAGCTCATACTGACTATTTAAAAACTTCTTCTAGGAATGTGTTTGAAACTATAAAAAGCGAGGTTGAAAAGTCGGCTTTTGTAAGCGCAAAACAGAACGTTAGCAACCAGCTTTCGTTTTTTTTAGAGCAGATTGGTTATAATTTTAATTCAGATTACGGTTTAAACTCCTCTTCTGAATTGTCATTTGTAGACAGAAGAGGTTTCGCTGCGGAAGCTTTAGAATACTAATATGGCCTATAAACAAGACATAAAAGTAAAGTACGGAGAATTTGTTTTCCCCGTCCCTTCTCCTTTTGTTTCTAGAAATTACAGCAATGAGATAATTGGGGGAAACCTTTGGGGCACTAACATAGAAGTGACTTTAGCTGGGCAAATAGCCTTACTTCCCGATAGGGACACAGTGGACAGATACCAGTATAAAGCCTTAAGCGATAAAAGAGAGGAGATAGCAAAAGCTTTTGCTGGTGCTTTAGGGAAAAATTACCAAACTTTTAATGTATCTGGGCATGGAGAAGATTTTACATTAGATGATTGTGTGGTTAAAAGCCTACAGTTTTCTGGCTCTCCTTATAGGGGAATAGTGTCTTATACTGTAGTATTATCTGGGCACGACAAAAGCAATAGCGACACATTATCTAATTTTGGAGTTACTGAACCAAGAGATAGCTGGCAGTACAGTGAAAATAACGGGATTGCATCCCTTGCTCATGATGTGTCAGCCGTTGGCTACAACACTAACGGAAAACAAAATGCTTTTTTAAATGCCAAAGAATTTGTAAATAGTAGAAAAGGGACGTCGGGTAAAATAGCTCCTTTTTTGATAAAAAATGTTCACCCAGACTCCGCTTTAATACTCAACAGCGTAAGCGAGCAGGTGGACAGATTTTCTGGTACTTTCGGTATAACAGAAAATTATTCTTTTGCCACTAATGAATCGTCAAAGGAAGCCGGGTTGGAAAATGGGATTCCGGCAATGCAAACAGCTAACATACTTTTGACTTATTCACTTTCTATAACAGAACAGCAGGGAGGAGAATTTGTAACAGTTGGGTTATCCGGAAATGTTGTAGGAAATAAAGATAGGGCAGTTACTTGGGATCAAATAAAACAAGATTTTAGGTCTAGAAATTTTTACGATTTAGCTAATAAAGCTTACCAAAACTATATACAAAGAACAGGTCAAAACATAGAATTAAATAAATCTCCTGTAACATTTAATATAAATCCAAATGAAGAAGCTAGAACTATAGGCTTTACTTTAAATTTTGATAATAATGATCTATACTCTAAAGCTAAAATAAAAAATAGTGATGGAGCATATTTTGATTATAATATATCATTTCAACATGACAATGTAACAGATATTATTGATGTTTCTTGTAGTGGAACAATAAGAACTAGAGCGGCTTTACATAAGGTGAATTCTGCTGCAAAAGATTTATTAGACAATACTATACTACCTAATGATTCTAAAGTGATAAGAGACGAAGCGCAAAGAATATACGAAAATATGTTTCCTTCTAGGTCTAACTATAAATTAAGCCCCAAACCTTCAGGTTTGCAGATTAGAAAAAACGAATTTAACGGAACTATAACTTACTCTGCGTCTTTTTCTGACAGAGACTTCCCTGAAAATTCTAGTTTATTATCGCTACAATATTCGGTTGATATTAGTTCAGCTTCACAAGAGTATAGACCCGCTGCTTCATGTTTACAAGACGGGCATTATCTTATTTATGATTTAGACTTAAAACAAAAAAGAGAAGGGGTAACAGTTGACACAAAAGCCAGATCTTTTAAGAAAGACGCTTCTAATTTTAGTGCCTCGGTATCGGACGTTAAGTCAGTAAATGATTTCCTAAAAGAATCTTTTATTGATGGCGAAGTCGCAAGATTAGAGGTAGAAAATAAAGTAGAAAATAGAGATTTGGCCGATATAACTTACAGTAGATCCTTTAGCCATGAGAAGGCTGTGGAGAAACTAACCCTAGAAAGAAAAACAGACTAAAATGGTAAAATCTGTACTCTTAGATTACGTAGAGAAAGCTGGACTAGAAACCGGAAATCTTAAAGCTTTCTACGACTTAAGTGGTAGCGTTGATACTGTTTTGCCTGCAGATAGGGACTCTAATTACAAATTGACCAGTGGCGCGACTCAAGCCTTTGACACTTATGTTATTTACAATAAGCTTTTACCTACTGGGTCTCAATTAAAAAGGGATTCCGAAAATAATCCCTTAATGTCAACGGAAGGATTTCCCGCTGTAATCGCCAGTAACTCTACTTCCGCAACAGGCAGTGGGAATTTTGATGGCTCTTGTTCTTTGAGGGTCGCTAACGCTGCGTTAAAAGATTCTTGGACTTGTTTTTTTGATTTTTCTGGCTACCACATTGATTCTGATACTCTTGACTTGAATCAGGTATTGTTCTCGACAATGAAGTCTGAGAATTCTTTATCTGGTTTTAACTTCGGTATTAACGGGAGTAACAGACTTTATTATGAATATATAAGCGGAGGAGAGAATACGTACTATGACGAAGAGGGCACAGAAAAACAATTAAATATAAGCCCATGCTACCAAAGAGAGACTCAAGTTTTAAGCGATCACTTAAAAACTTTAAATATTGTATCTCTATCTAAGAATAAAAACGGTATAGAGTTTTCTTTACATAAACGAAACGAGCCTTCGGTTAGTCTAAAAACTTTAACTCCGGAATTTTCTGGGTCTAATGATATGATAATAGGAGGCATGTCTGCTGAATACGAAAGCAGTCAAGAAATTTATACAAATTATTATACTGGATTTTCTGGGCAAATAAATACTTTTCTTTTGTTTAATGACTATATCCCTGAGGTTTCGAGAAATACTATAGCAGAGAGCTTTTGGACAGATTCTTATATTACCGAAGCATTAGAGACGGGAGAGTCTACCCATAAAGAAGTCACTGGAGTAGAGGTGCAAACTGTTTTATCGGGTCAAGGTATAGTTTCTTATAATATGGAGCAAACTGGTAGCTATGTAAACCAAGCTGGGCAAACTGTTCCTCTTTACGGCGAAGTCCCTGTTATGGGTAATGTATATCAAGACGTTCTTGTTGATCTAACTAGTGATGTAGATGTAAAATCAATAACCGGGAAATATGTTTCAGAAAAATCAGTAGAAAATACAGCTTATATAAATAATTTAGAAAGAGTCCCCGGAAAAATAAAATTCACTAATCCCCTGAAAGTCGGCGACATATACGAAATATATAGCCATGACAGTTTTACTAATTCATTAGCTAATAAAGCAGAAGTTATAGGGGGCAAACTAAACTTACAAAGCTTTGGCTCTTATGATTCGCAGGGCACTAATGGTATTGACAGAGAGAGACAGGGAGAAAAGTATTTTGCAAAAATAAAAAGCGATAATTTTACTTACAACCCAGTCAACCTGCAACCGTACTTTCAATTGTTTAGAAACGGGTTATACCAACAAGAAGTCTCTGGTGTTTTTTCTGTTGACGCTATATTTTATTTATATAATATAAAAAGGAAGACAGATATAGCTAGTGCTTATAATGGGCAATATCTTATACATAATTCTTCTGCAGGTATATTAGGTAACAAGTACGCTTCAGAAAGGATAAAAAATAATACTTACCATATAGCTTTAAATAACACAGAGCAAACTTGGAACGCAGAAAACGACAATTTAATTTTCGATCTCGCTTCCGGCGCTGCATTAACAGGTGAGTATAACGGAGGGGATACGCCTCCTGAAAGAGAATTTGGAGGAGACTACCATGGGAAAGATGTTTATTACAATGGACAAAAGTTGATTTCAGGAATACATTATCGTCATGGGACAGATGCGAATGGTGATTCTGCTTACTATATGGAGCCGAGTGAGCTTCGATCAAATCATCCCTCAAGAGAAACTGAGATTCCTATCATTGACCCACATAACAAATTAATGTTTGTCCCTCCCGCTTCTAAATATTATACTAGAGTATCTGGGATTGTTAGACCTCTTGATTCCCAAATTAAAGAAGTGGAAATGGACAACGTATTTTTTGAACAAGTATGGGTAAATGGAAAAAGAATGATACCCGGAGTTGATTACGAAAAAGTTCCGAATCATAGCCTTTTGGGGGGAGACAGTATCAGCAATAAAGAGAAGTCTTTTGTTATGGACTATAAAGAAAATTCTATAGATATTTCCATTCTGTCCGAAAGAAAGAATGAAAATAATAAAGTGTTTTCTCTGGACAAAGTCAACCAAAAACAAAATTTATTTGAAAAAGTGTAATTATTAATAAGGATTATGGCAACGGATAGAGCAAAGGTACCAACTATAAATATCAGCAACCAAAAAGCAGGCATGGCTTATGGCGGTGTGATATATTCTTCTGACGTAACTGTTGGATACAACGCAGAGCCGACACAATTAAATATAAATGCTGTTCTAGATACCAAGCTTTCTAAATCAAGAAACTTCTTAATAAACAAAAATAATTTAGATCTAACATCTCCTGTAAATATAAATATATCAGATAGCGAAATGTTTAGGAATATGTTTTTAACTTCATATTCAATAAACACACAAGTAAATAATAAAGTTTTAAATTTAACATACAGCGACGGGTCAATTCTTTTAGACAGAATTTTTGTAGGCTTAATTCATCAACATTTCCAAATAGATAAAGAAAAACATTTAGTACCTAATTTAGTTAAGTTTGATGTCTTTTGTCCTCAGTTAGAGCAGACTAACACTGGGCCTGTCTGTAGTCAAGAAGGAACCACTTTACATAAAGATGTTAAAGTGATGAAAAAACTAGCTTCGCCTACTGGCATAGCCGGGAGACCTTATATAATTTATCCGCAAAATAAAAGTAATGTATGGGAAGGTGGATATATGGTTTTAGGCAGGGAAGAGTTTAGTGAGGTTGAGTGTGATATAAAAGATGTTAGTTATTCGTTTGATGACTTTTTACAAGCACTAAGTAATAAAAAAAATGGTTTTGGGATAAATATAGACTTAAGCAGATATATTTATATCGAAGACTCTAACTTGTTGCTTAGATCTTATACAGGAACAGTCAGAGACGTATTACAAAATTGGGGAAACGATTTGGGGATATCTTATTACTGGGATTTCACTCAAGATTTCCCTACTCTTTCTATAATAAGTAATGCGGATAGATCGGTAGACGCAAAAGTAGAAGAAACAGCGGCGGCTATAACAGCTTTAGATTCCGGACAAAAAGGAGGCACTTCAGGTTCAGGAGCCACCGGTATGGTTATCAACTCACAAAATGAGAAAGTGGACCTCAATGGAACTTTCTCTCAGGCTTTCTCATCTACTTTCAGTGTTGGGCCAAGAGCTAAAACTGAATCAAAAAGAAAAACAAGTAAAATTTACTTTGACTGCCAAACTATAGAGTCAATAATGGCTTCGGGTATATCTAGCGGGAGAACTCCTCGTGATATAAAAATAAGCTGTGGCCTAGGAAAGTATTCTGGAGACTTAAGAGATGCGTGGAACATAAGAAAGGCTATCCAAACTCATATGGCTTCCGGCCTTGACGCGGCAAGAGGATATTATAGGGCTGTAGGTTTTGACGATGTGGTGCCGGTTAATTACTCGTTAGATGGGGTGAGTCAGTCTCTCAGAGCTCATGTTATAGACAATGCTGCTTTAGTCCAAATGATGGCTTCTCATCAGTCTTACCAAGGTACTGCAGAAGAAGCTATGACTGGAATTATAGATGGCTACAAGATTTTTCTAGGGGTATACGACGAATCTTTAAAAGAGCTAGCTAAATCTATAGAAAGTGAAATAGCTGAATCTTTCCTAGGTAGGCATTATTTATTGGGCGCTCCAAAATCTGCAACTTTTGACTTCACGGGAGCCAGCAAAATAGAAGAGACTACCGAGACTAGACCTCCTTCTCAATATTATTCTTTACACCAGCATTACAAAACGCCTATGGCTAAGTTTGCTAAGAAGATAAATGATCTTAAACTTAATAGGTTGATGGAAGATGATCAAGTTTATATAAACAAACTGTACGACGAGTTAAACCAAATGCAGTTTGATGCGCTTGCTGAATGCAACCAAAAGAAAACAGATAAAAGTTTATATAAAGATGCCTTCAAAAGGGGATTCTATCACTTCGAAAGGGATGCTCCTTGGGCTACTTTTCAAGACGACGTGGAATCTTTATTAAATCCTTACAAACTTTGTGGGAGACCCGCTCTTGACGTAGGAAGCGGACCAGCTGCTAGTAGGGTGACTCACTTTAGCAACTCAGTAAAAGAAAGAGTTAAAACCCCATTACTTAAAGAATATACGCCTTTTATGAATGAGCCGCCTATGATGGCATTGATGACTGGCGTTTTGCCATCTAAGGTTCATCATATGATGATGGAAGGAGAGGCTTCTAGTAAAAAATTTGTTATAGTCTTAGTTAAAGGAGACGATATCAAGGGTACTATTAATCTAAATAGAATAGGGGACTTAAGGATAGCTTATAACTTTAAAGATGATGTTGTCGACTATGATAGATCAGGAAGAAGGTTAAATCAGACCAAAGGCGGAGTAAGAAACCCAATAGAAGAGATAAACGCTTTAAAGAGTCTATGCGATCGATCAACTAACGCTATGAGTGATGCGGCAGCAGAATTAAAAACTACCTGCGAAAGAGACTTCGTTGAAGAAATTTGTTCTTCTAAACTTTTTAATCAAAAAGATAAAACCTGCGGGGAAGCTCAGGCTATAGCTGATTCTTTGTATGATATAGAGCTTCAGACTGATAAAAGAGCTTTGCATACCGATAAAGAGGGTATATACGCAGATTGTATAACTTTATTCAGAACCAATAGAAGTGTTGGCGTTAGTGCTATAAATAAATTTACACTAGGCAAAGAAAGACTTTATTCTGACGTCAAGGAAGGTGTCTCAGGGAAGAATAGAGTTGATATAATATACCCAAGTGAAAACGCTCATAATGGAATGCTTGTTTACAATAGAAATAGTACCATAACTGATTTAGGAGTTAGAAAAGTCTTTGATCCTATAAATGGCAGCAAGGTACCGATAGCAAAAACAGCTTCCTCTGTAAGATATCAAATAAAAGATATAACACAAGACATAACTAGTGTTATAAACGAAAGCAATAAACTAAAAATACTAGAAGGAGAAGTTCCTACTAATATAATCGCGGATGTAGACAATGTACAGCTGACTGAAGGAGACGTTACATATACAGAGCTGCAGAATATGACTGCTGAAGATTATCACCAAAAAATAAAAGGTAACCTTGTTGATCTTCAAGTAGACGAGCCGAGAAAAAGTTACTCTTTTAATATATATGTTGACAGCGTGACTAGTCTCAATACTTTGGTTGCTTTACTAAAACCAGAGAACGGGCTGGATTCTTTATCTGTGTCCATGGCAGAAGGAGGATTCACTATTAATGTTAATTTAAGTAATAGAGCTTCCGCTGATGTCGCATTAGAAGAGATATACAGAAAAGTTGGGCCTATAGCTCAAGAGTACGGAGCGAAAAA
>MDSZ01008340.1_pt1 | contig 10762 bp, 5 predicted proteins | sample 811201 | NCBI WGS metagenome assembly MDSZ01 (sample SAMN05326647, study PRJNA326480) | marine metagenome | isolation source: seawater | place: Indian Ocean: North | collected 2010
CCCATCATAAGTCAATCCGGTAAACTCAAATGACATTCTTGGTAGAGTTATTGCCGTTGATTTATTTAAATCGGGAGACTGCTCAAGTCTTGCCAAAAACTTTTGAGTTGGTCCATAGGCCAAAGGAACCCTGACAACGCTAACAACGTCATCTGAAGAATTAGTTTGTTTTATCGTTATAGAATTAAAAAGAGTACCAAAAGAAATAATGGTCCTCCTTAAAATTTCGTTATAAAAATATTCAAACATCTTTGGGTCCTATAATAATATTATTGGTATAATAAAAACTATTTATGGAATACCAAATGGGTTCTGCTCAGAGAAGTCTAAAATAGAATCTGCTTCGGTTTCTATATCAAGGTTATCGGCAAATCCATCATCTGCAGGATCTATTCTTACACTTAATAATCCATGAGATGCACCTGATGTTGAACCAACTATATTCTCCCCAACAGTAAATTCTCCGTTAACATTACCAACTTCAAGAGCATTTGTAGTAGAGTTCCAAGTCTTGACTCTACCTGTTGTTCCACTAACAGATCCAGTTACCACTTCGTTAAATGCGAAGTTACCTGAGGAATTCATATTTGGATCAGACAGTGTAATAGTAGGAGCAATGCTATAACCCAGACCAGCGTTAGTAAGTCTAATAGACGTAATTGTACCTCCGGAACCTACAACTGCTGTTGCAGCGGCGGAGACAGTGGTTACACCGCTTAAGAATACTTCATTACTAAATGTGATTGTTGGTGATGTTGTGTATCCAGAACCAGCATCAGTAAGAGTGACGACACCTACAATTCCATCACCAATTTTAGTTGTAGCTGCAGCACCTGCTCCACCACCGCCAATAAATCTAACACCAGGTGCTACGGTATATCCAAAACCTGGATTTACGATATCAACTGCTTGAACAGATCTTGCTTTTGGATTTGCACTCTGATTACATACAACAATTCCTCCAATCATTCTAGCAGATGCTATACCGGTAACTCCACCAGAGGGAGCAGAGGATATTCCTATTCTTGGTACTCCTGTATATCCTCCTCCTCTATTAGTCATTGTAATCAATCTAATACCACCGGAAGTAATAATTCCAGTTACCGCAGTTGCTGTTACTCCAGTTCCGACTAATGTTAAAGTTTGAGACGGTCCAATGGTTGTGGACAGACCATCTTCAGACAATCCATCAGATTCGCCACCAGTTAGAATGTCATCAATATCCTCAACACCAGTGTCAATAACTTCATCTCCAAGACGGAACAATTCACATCTCAACTCATAAACATAGTTTTTTTGTAATTGATAAAAAGGTTTTTCGTGCTCTACAAATTTTATTTCAAACAAACGATCTCCAAGGGGGAAGTAAATTAAATCTCCCTCTTTTGGTCTAGTTGACAATTTGATATTTTCTTCATTCTTTATAAGGGGAGAAATATAAGTTTCAAATCTTTCCTTTGATATAATTAAAGTTATCTCATTTGTTGCCTGAATTCCAAACTTAGATAAAATTGTAGATGTATCTCCATATCCATCAAAATTATCAACATATGCTTCTATTGGATATGCATCGTCAAATTTTGATTGTATTACTTCTTTTATAACAGTATTTTCGGAAATATATTTTCTTGGAAGATAATGCACCTCAACACCATACATCCTCAACTGTTCGTTAATGAGATCTTGAATTAAATTTTGTTCAGACCTTGATCCTTGCTGAAAGTATGGGTTAAGCATATCTTTAACCAATCATGTCCATAGGGGGAATTTCATAAGTATTAGACATTATTTCTCTGATGTTATCTAATTCCTTTTGTGCATCATCATAGATTTGTCTACCATTCAATTCAATACCTCCAGGTAATTTGACTCCCTGGAACTTCATTAGATTTTGCCCCCATTGACGTTTGATTAATTGAGTTACATATCTTTTAAGGAAAGAGTCATTCCAAACTCTTGTAAATTCATTTGGATTAAGTAATCTATAACAATCAAGGACGATATAATTATCCTTACTCAGTTCTGCAAAATCAATGTCTAAGTAAAGTCTATCTTGTCTTTGATTAAATCTAATTTGTTTTTGTGTATTTAACAAAAAGTCCATATCTTCAAGATAGGATCTTGTCATTGCATAAGTTAGTAATTCAGTTCCTCCAAAATAATATATGTCATTGAGGAACATTTGATATTTTACACTGAACATATTATTAGTTACAGTGTTGGCCCCATCAAATTTAAAAATTTTAGTTATCCCAATAACTGATGGTGGCACTTGAATATAATTACTGTTCTCTTCATATGAGAAAGTTACTGTTTGATTATCAATAGTTGCATCTGCAGTTGTGGTTACAATTCCAACTGTTTTGTTATTTCCTCTTGTTCTACCTCTATCAATATCTGCTTCAGTAATTTTATACTTTAGAAAAGTTTGGACAACACCATCAAAATGTCTTTCATAAAAATACTGTAGTGCATCATCTATTAGATCATCAATTTGCTCATCGGCAACATTGATTTCTAATACTGGTGCCCCCAGTTGTCTCTTACAGTAGTTTACGAGGTCAGACCTGCTTGCGGGTTGAGCCATTTATACACTAATTCCGTAACTATATTTATGATGGCGCTGTAGTTATTCCTGCGATAACTAAAACATTGCCGTTTACAATACTATAAACTGTGGTGCCTGAACTTACTAATACATTGTAAACGTATCTTCCTTCATTCAAACTTCTTGTTTGTGTGGAGTTCAAAGATACTTTAAACTTACCATCATAGGCACTTGTAAATCCAACAGAGAACGAAGTGGTAATACCAAGAGTTGCTCCAATAGCAACACTCTTTGACATTGCAGATGATGCGCTATAACCAGTAAGATTAAAGGCACTATTAGAAGTATTAACGACATTAAAATTTGTCGCAAAATCTGATCCAGTGTGAATGGTTAGATTAACACCTTTTGGTACTCCAGCATCAGGATCAAAGGTTACGTTCTTAGTTGCCATTTGCTAAACCCATTACTTGCATTGTTTCCTGCTGTTTATAATAAAGTTTACAAAAACACTTAGCAATATTTCTAAGTTCTTCGAGATCATTACAACTATCTATTTCACCGGACAACTTAGTATATTCAAAACTTTTAGAAAGATTATCTAAACTAATATCATTTGGGTCCATTGATTAACTCCTTTAATAGTGACTTAATTTCGTTAATGTCATCTTTCATACTAGCAACTTCTTCCTCAATTGTTTGTACCTTTTGATGCTCTTTATTTTTTATTTCACGCCTCTTTACATATTTGGCATGATCTAAAGAATTTGAATTTAAAATTGCACCAGTATGCGGATCCCTTAAAAGATCCGCATGATCTTTAACTTTATACATTATGCTAAGGCAAGGACTCTCAGGTTTTTAATTCTTGGTACATATGTTTGTAACGTACCTGTCAGTAGAACTTTAATTCTATATGATCTAAATGATGGTAATTGATCTATTGAGAATGTGTGTTCTTTGAATTCAATAGATTCACTATCAAATCCATACGTTTGAGTCTTTGATACAAAACTGTCAGATTCACCATTGTTATTAGCTGGATCAATAATTTGACCTCTAGAATTAAGATTTGCATATCCTGGGAATGGAACAAAGATTGGATTAAATCCATCTTTATTACTGATAGCGTAAAATACCCTCACATCAGAATAGTTGTTAATGTGAGCATCCATAATAACCTTCAAGGAAGTTGCAGGATTTTCCAATGTAATTTCTTTGGAAACATATTGACAAGCGGTTGGATCTGTAAAGATTCCATTTGCTCTTGAATCAGTAGCAAAGTTGGAAATTTCACTATTAACTCTATTGGAAGAAAGAATAGTGCTAACTCTTTGACCATCGACAACTGGTGATACACGAGAATCTGTGGTCACCATATTAAGTCTCATTTGCATGGACTTAGAACCTTCTATGGTAGTCAATTTAGCATCTTCATTAACTTTAGATGCAATTAATCTGGTGCTATCAAGATAATTTGGTTTGTTAACAACTAATGGTTCAAATCCAGCATCAACATATGCAATTTCATTTCCACTAATACTTTGACCCGTTATTGTTCTCACTTCTGCACTAAGAGATGTTCCTCTAACAGTAACATTTTGAACAATTGGAGTGATGATTTCAAATGGCATATTTTGAGTTGCCTTAATTTTTGATCCTCCAGATGACTTAGATTCTCCAACGTATAGTTTTGGATGTCCAACGTCGTTACTACGATCATCATTGTCAGAGTTAAATTTCTCTGACATATCTAATTTAATATTATAAGAATCAAAGGTGATTGAACTTCCAATAGATACATCACTTAGAGTATGAGTTTTATTAAATCTATGCAGATTAACTCCTGCCAACTCATACTTAAACACTGGAGTTCCAATAGGATATGTAATTGGATTTGTTCCTCTTATAATATTACCACCAATACTGTTACCAGTGACTGAGGTATATTCAATTATTTCGTCACCAATTAGTAAATATCCAGTATTGGTTGTTCCAACACCTACATTTTCAAACGTAGAGAAGTTTGATGCATCATCAACGGAAAGACCAGAAGTAGAACTGGAAGAATAAGATGCACTCAACTTAGTTGGTTTAACATCTGGAGCAATACCAGAAAGAATAACTCTATTATCTACAAAATACATTCCATGATTTTGATGCTCAACTTTTGCGTGAAGACCATCAGAATCAACGACAACTGTAGAAATTTGAACATCACCACCAACACCTCCGGGCAACCCATAATTAAGTTCGGTTGTAATCCCTGCACTGTTGACATACATCATAGTTTTTGCAGCGCCAACTGCAAATTCTCCCTGAACATTTTCAAAGATTAGTTCATTGGTTTGTCCAATTCCAGCAACAGTTAGTCTTACATTTCTTCCTACTGATGCATTACCAATCGTAGTGATTCCAAGAACGTCTCCTACTTGATAACCATTACCTCCAGCATTAGTAACTGTAGCAGCAACAGCAACACCATTAGCAACAGTAACTGCTGCCTGAGCACCTCTACCATTACCACTCAAAGTAACGAGATTGACTCCGGTAAAAGTAAGAGAACCATCATTAGGTGTAAGACCAATACCTGCATTTGAAATGGTCAGAGTTCCAGATGCTGTTCCTGCAGTTCCAACCAAGTCGCCAGTTGCATTAGTTGTTTGTTGTGAGAAAGTATTACCAAGTTCATATCCAGAATCTGCAACTGTAGTTCCGAGACCAACTCTAATTTTTCTAGAAGAAAGTACAATTGAATCCGGCAGTAAAGTTGGAATTTGTCTATTACCTTCAGTCAACTCTGGACTATAAAATTCTACAGTTCCAGAATCAATGAAGTCCGCTCTATACATTATAAATTTAAGATCTTCCCACTGACTTGCTTCCCAGGTAGATGCGTTCTGTGACTTAAACAGAGATCCAAGATATGGTTGGTTAGAAATAAAGGTGTCACTGAGAAGATCATTCTCACCAATTCTTGAGATATAAACGCTATACTTTGTTGAGTTAGATGCAAGTGCGATAGAATACTCGTTGCCACCCTCCAAGTAAACAGGAGCTTTAAATTCAATCGTGGTTGCTACAGATCCATCGTCTGAAGTTTCAATGTCTGCAGGATCAACAACAATTTCTGAGAAAGGAAGAATTTTTTGTGTTGGGAATCCATTCTCCATAGTCCTAAGTTGGAATACTAGAGGAATATCCATGTCATCCTTTGTTCTAAAGTAAACATCACACTTGGTGACAAATACTCCAGTTTCTTCCTCAACTAAGAAAGATTGTGCTAATGGATCATACCAACCAACAGTAACATCTCTTGAGGTTTGTCCAACAACACTGCTGCCTACAACCTCTGTTCCAAGATTACGGTTAACATTTCTTTCTTGGAATTCTTGTCTTTGTTCAACTCTTGCATTTCTAACAGAAATAATATTTTCTTGAACAGTTTCAAGAGTTCCTGAAGCAGTAAATCCTTCTTCTGCGATGGTTGTTGCTACATTAACATCATTATCTTCATCATTTGTAAGAACAAAAGTTCTTGTTCCTGTTTCAAATCTTGGGTGATTTAAATTGTTTGGATTTGGAATAAAGAAGCTACCCGTTAGATTTGCCGCTAAATCAGAAACAAGTCTTACATTTGTAATGGTTGCTTCGGCACCACTTGTAGATCCTTTAAGAACCATTCCTTGAGCAACATAACCACTGTATTGCCCTTGTGCCTCATTTGAGAGTGAGAATGTGTCAATATTTAAAATAGTTGACGAGGCTGAGTATATTGAAGATAGGGGAGTTCCATCATAAGGATTCTCTCTGAATACTTGATCAGGTGCATTATATTCACCTTCCCTATGATTAGATTGAGCAACTCTAAATGTAATTCTTGGTGGATTTTTATCAATAAGACCCAGACCAGTATTTGCCATACGTCCAGTTACGGACTCTCCAATTTGAAATGTTCCAGAAACCATGGAAATTTCAAGTAACTTAGGAACACAATACTTGGATACTTCTTCACCATCAAAGAATGCGTACATTCTTGTCAGTGGTTTCATTCTCTTGGAAACAAATTCAACATTTCTTGATCTCATGTATGGAATAAGATCTCTACTTACGGTTCTATCACCAACAGACTCTTGATCAAACTGCTCTGTAACAACTGTCCTAAGACCAGTTCTAGATTCAACACCAGTTTGAATAGTTTCTCTAAGAGTTTCCTCTCTCGTTGTAGTTGTTTGAGTTACGACCCATCTTGCAGCTCCACTACCACCATTGATCCATCCACCAACACCTCTTCTACCACCTTGAGTTGAAGACTGTGTTCTTCTGGTTGTATCGTTAAACTCAAAACCAGTCCAGTTTGTTTCCCAAGCATTCCATACAATAGGTGCAAAACCAGTTTGTGGATCAAGATTTTCAGTTCTTTGCAATAATTCAACTGTCGAAGAATAATCACCTTCAACATCAATAATTTTGGCATCAAGTCTTACGGTATCTACCCAGGTATCAGATGCTGGGTTTAATTCCATAGTTCCTTGCCAAAAACTAATTAAGAAAGGAGTTACACTTTCAGTTCTAGTTGCAAATGGTTGATTAATATATTCAACTTCACTATAATCAAGAGTAATTACATCATTTGCTTTTCTAATATTGTTTCCTTCAATAGTAGCAAAATTTAGATCTGCAGTTGGATCCACATCCACTACTGGTCCAAAAATAAGATCAACAGCGTTTGTATAGTGTTTTGGTCTTAGTTCTTTATTTTTTCTATCAATACTATTTTTGATTCCAATACGATCTTCCTGAGGTCTAAATGTAGAGAAATTATCAACAAAGAATCCTGATTTAAATCTATTAAGACCCTCACTATCGGTTACAAATAAGTTTGCAGTGTTGGTTTCTAAAACTGATAATGATGTATAAAATTCAAGATTCTTGATTCTGTTCTCAAGATTCTTGATGTCTTTCATTTGGAATCTCTTATGCTCTAAAAATCTAAGAGAAGCCTGACGTACATTATAAAGAAATGGAGGTAAAGTAATCTCAGCAACTTCCATTGCTTCATCGATAGGATTAGGTCTTTGTGGAAGTTCAGAGGGAGTTCCATAAACAATTTGAAACTTTCCAGTTTTATCTAAGAAAACTCTATCAATTCTACCCAGGTAATGTGAGAATGTTGTTAAAATTGATTCATCGGATGCTAATATGTTAGTGGCAGAATTACCAGCAGTATTAAAAGTTCTTCCAAAAAATTCTAAAGGAGACCTTGCACCCTCGGTAACAGAATATTCAGAAACTCTTGGTCTGATATCAATAATATCAGACATTGGGAATCCATTAACAGTTTTAATTTCAGTTGCGTAGTCAAAATTCTTATATGATTCTACAGTGGTAATATCTCCAGTATCTGTTGAATCAAAAGAAGCACTTGAGAAATAAACTTTCAATTGTTTTGCTGGTGCTTCTTTTCCTTCTTTCCTTTTTAATCTTCCCTGGTCATAGAAAGTTTCTTCTTGACCAGTGATAAAAGTAAAGTTCTCAGAGACATCAAAACTTGTAGAATCCAAAACAGATACTATTGCTTGAATACCACTCTCCTGGAATGTTACTGTTTCACCCTCTATCAATTGTACATCATTAGTAGATGTAAATGAAATTTGACCTGAGGTAAGTTTTTCGGTTACTATCTGTGCAGATCCGGTTGTTTCTCCAATAAAGGATTCTCCAACTAACAATTCTGCTGTTGTAGTTGAAGTGCTATTAATGTTAGTTAAAGAAACTTTTGGTGCAGAAGCATCATTAGTATCTGATGATTCAAAAATGCCATGAATTTTAATAATATCAGGAACGTTTAATGAAATAACTTCATCCTGCACTCTTGTTCCAAAAGCATAATTTCCAAATACAAGACCATCATTTAAAGTTGTAGATCCAGTTCCAGAAGCAGAGTTATTTGACTTATCAACAATTAGAGTTTTAACTCTATTTTTAATTTTTACTTTTGATGTTGGTTTTACTTTTCTAAGGGAGACAATTAAAGATGCTCCAGTATCATTTGCTCCAAGACCAAAAATATTTAATCCAGTTCCAGCAGTATTGATTGATAATTTATCCGCAGTTAATGGTTCCGCAGTTCCATCAGTTCTAATCAGAGAATATCTTTCTTCATCAAAAGGTAAGAAAGTTTCATTTGCATCAGCAGTTACCTGAGAGGAAAGTTGTCCAGAAACAATATCTACAGTTAAAGTTTTTCTAATAGTTAAAGATGCATTAGTAAGATCAACAGAAGCAATATCTGCTTTTGGTAAATGCGTATAAAGTGTATTATCAGAAGATGAATCTAACTTTGTTGTTACCAATCTAAAGTCATTTACATCAATGGAGACTGTTGGAAGAGATCCAATTACAATTCCAGGAACATTAGTTACAGCTGAGATCCCAATGCTATTGGTTGCCACACTTGTAACCCTGGCCATAGATGGATCGGTTACAGTAATAGAAGTGTTGGTATATTCAACAAGATCTCCAACTTTAAATAAAGCAGGAAGAGCATTGTTAGTACTTCTTACTGTGCTAACTCCCCCAGATGCAGCAGTAATAGTTGCCACACCAACTATAAGATCTCTTGATTGAATTACATCTGCTGTAAACGTATTAATACCAGTTACTCTATCATTAGTTGCATATACAGATTTAACTGCAGATAAGTCATGAGTGGTTACTGCTATAGCGATTCTACCATCAGCAACTCCGTCAAATATTAACGATTCATTTACTATAAAATCTCCCTCAGTTTCATATACAGTCACAGCGGTTCCAGCTACCACAGCATCTTTAATGAATGCTGTTGCACCACTACGTGAACCTTGAACAAAGGTAGGAACTGATAAAGTAGTTGCCTGATTCAAGGACAACTCTACAGTTGTTTGAACATCGTATAATGCAATGTCCCATTGATTAAGTGTGCTGTTACTTGCATCATAAGATCCAGATTCTAATCTATAATCATAAACTCTTGCAACTCCAATTTCTTTACCTGGAGCAGTGGTATCTGAAGTTACACCAACTCTTTGATCTCTTAAACTAAGAACATATGTGTTACCAATGCCAACTTCAGGTGCTCTAAAAGTTCTGTTTACTTTTAGGGTCGGACCAGTATTATAAATTATAGATTGATCTTCAATAATTTTTGTTGTTCTTGGTTTTGGAACATCAATAAATGTTGGATTTGAAATTTCAATGTCATATCCACGAACAAACGCTCTACCTGGCGAGAATTTGTAAAGTGCTAAATCGTCAGTTGGAATTTGACCACTATAGGTTAATTGTCCGGAATTAAATATTCCTCTATTACCTTTTCCATTGTTAAGAGATTCGTGAACAGAGAGATCAAATGCTTTTACAAAATAATCTCCAGATTCTGCAAATGTTCTTCTTGCAAGTATGTCAGTCCAATCTTTATATCCTTGTCCTCCACCCAAATCTCCTCTGTTGGTTTGAGTTTTAATATTTCCATCTTCTACAATAGATAATTCAACAAACTGATCATCATTATAATCAGTTAATGGTTTTTTAAAAAGACTTACCGATATTTTTAGTCTATCTGCACCTGGTGCAGAATAATTATTAAATCCCTGAGAGTTATCATTTAGAGTTTCATCTGCATCAGCATTAACAATCTCTTCAGTAACCTGAAGACCAATTCTATAATTTGGGTTAGTTCCGTACTGATCTAAAAGGAGAGTTTCAGTTTGAACATTTACAAAATGACCTCTAATAAAATATATTCCCTCTTGAATCTGAAATGCAGATCCAGTTGCTGATGCATCGGATGCAATAGTGTTTGCAAAAGGTGATCCAGCAGCAATCGTCGAATTTCCAAGTAATCCTGATGAAATAATTTGATTACAAGTTAAAGACTCTCCATCAGAGAAAGTCTGAGTTGAATTATTTGCCGTACTTGAGTTTAAGTAATTAATATAAAGGGTAAGATTTCCTCTCTCAGAATTTTCTGGTAAAAGTACTTTATCAACAACAGCACTTACTCCAGATAATTCTCCAGTAATTTTTGTTCCAACTAATTGTTCGGCATATGCAGCAACAGGAACCCCAAGATATGTGTTTTGCAGTTGAACACAATAATATAATTGAGAGTATCCAGTATTTCCTGGAATTACTTTTGCACCTTCTTTAAAGAAATGCTGACCAAACCTTTCA
>MDSZ01220204.1_pt1 | contig 10761 bp, 10 predicted proteins | sample 811201 | NCBI WGS metagenome assembly MDSZ01 (sample SAMN05326647, study PRJNA326480) | marine metagenome | isolation source: seawater | place: Indian Ocean: North | collected 2010
GATCAAAGCATTGAAGGCATTGAAAGAGATTTGAGAAGTAAAAAAAGCAATCTAAAAGACTTTAAAGAAGAGAATAAAACTATTGATGTAAATCTAGAGATTACAAAAATTATAGAGAATTTAAATTCAATACAATCTAGAATCTTTGAACTGGATTTAGAACTTACAAAAGCATCAAACTCATATACAGTATCAAATAGGCTTTACCAAGATCTTCTCGAGAGTAAAAATACTTTGGAAGACCAAAAGATAGCAATTGAACAGCAAATTAAAGATCTTCCTCTAGCACAACAACAATATATAGACTTGTTTAGCGATGTTCAGATGAATCAAACATTATATTCTGAATTGATATCTAAAAGACTTGAGTATTCAATCAAAGAAGCTAGCACGTTAGGAAATATAAGGATAATTGATTCAGCATATCTTGTCGGAAAAGTTTCACCTCTAACTATTATTGTTATTCTAGGTACTTTTATTTCATTTATTCTCTCTTTAATGGTCTCTATTGTTAGAGGTCTTTATTTTTTACCGATAACAAACCCTGCAGAGATACATGACAATAATATAGATACAAAAATAATTGGAGTAATACCATCCATAGAAAATATTAGTTTAGACGTAAGTCAAAATGAGAGATTTTCTCAATCTCTTGAACAGCTTGTTGTCAATATAAAAGCTTTGAGACCAAAAAATGAGGGCGAAGCTCTTACAATATTATTGACTAGCCCTACCTCTGGTAATGGAAAAACTACTATAGGCTCGTCACTTGCATTAAAAATTCAAGAAGCAAAAGAAAAAGTCTTGCTAATTGATTGTGATTTTAAGAGAGGAGATATTCATACTAAATTTGGAATTGAAAAAATTAGTAAAGAAGATTTTTTACAAATCAATCAAAGCACCATTGAAAGTTATAGAGTAAAGAGTAATCTTTATGTGCTTCCAAAAATAAGTAAATTAAGGAGCAGTTTTGAATTTGTTTACTCAAATCACTTTTTGGATAAGCTTGAGGAATTTAAGAAGTATTTTGACTATATAATTATTGATACAGCTCCAATTTTATCTGTGTCAGATACATCAATTATATTACCATTTAGCGATGTGAAGCTTTGCATGACAAGACATTCTGAAACAAAGATAAACGAAATAAAACAGTCAATTGCCATTTTTTCTCAAATAGGTCAAGAATTAGATGGCATAATTTACAATGCATATGAAAGGCCATCAAGTTATTATGGCTATTATGGGCTTTATGGAAATTATGCCTATCAGTACTATGCAAAAAAATACCTGTATGAAAGTTATGATTATAAAAAAGATACTGATTAGTCTTATTACTCTGATTATTGCTGGTTGTGCAATATCACCAGGAATGCAATTGAATGATGTTAAAACAATAAATGGAACTGAATCAGTTTATATTGATACTCTAGACGATTACATTGAGATAAACTCACTAACAAGCTATTTGAATTCCCAAGACGATAAACTTGATATTTATACAATTGGCAATGGCGATCAAATAAGCATAACTATCTGGGGTCTACAAGAAATTTTTCCTCTTACAAATATAAACGCAGAGTCTAATCTAAGAAGAGTTGATTCAAATGGAAATATTTACTTTCCATATGTTGGCTTGATTAAGGCATCAGGCAAAACACAGAATGAACTCAGATCTGATATATCCATAGCACTTTCAGAATCATTTAATGACCCGCAACTTGATGTTTCAATCGCTAGATTTAATTCTCAAAAAATATATATTCTTGGAGAGGTTATAGACCCAAAAAAGATAAATTTAACAGACATTCCTCTTAGCCTTTCTGATGCACTTGGAGAAGTGAAAGGATTAAATAATAATACATCAAAGGGAGCAGAAGTATTTATAATTAGACAAGGCTTAAACAAAGAAAGTGCAGAAATAATTAAAGCTGATTTATCTTCACCTACTGGTTTTATTGATTCAGGTAAATTTATTTTGCGCGATAACGATATTATATATGTGAACTCAAATGGCACTACGCGTTGGAATAGGGTAATTGCACAATTCTTTCCATTCTCTACTTTTCTAAATAGTGTAGATAGGCTTTCAAATAACTAATGAAAATATGTATTGTCTGCTATGCAAACTATTGCAGAAGCCCTGTAGCTGAGCATCTATTTAAAAATAAATTCCCAATACAGCATATTTTTTTTTCAAGGGGCTTATCACCCAAAACTTCATCAAATATGGACCCAAGATCACAAAAATATTTAGAGAATGTCGGAATCAAAAAAATCATGCATTTCCCAAAAAAAATTACACTTAATGACTTAAAAGAATCAGATTTAATACTTGCTTTAGATCCTTTAATTCTAAATGATCTTAACCTTAAATTTCCAAGCTATAGATTTAAAATTAAATCGATGAATTTCATGTGTCCCAAAATAATTCTTCAGGACCCCTATACATTGAATGATGAAGGTTATGTATCTGTAATGAGAAAAATTACAGAAGTCTGTGAAAAAACAGAATTCTAAGAAACATAAATTTTCTCTATATTTTCTATCATCATTTTTGATGTAAATTTAGTTAAAAATTTATTTCTTGCATTAGTGCCAAGCAACTTTCTAAAATCAGGATTTTTTAATTTATCTAAAAGAATGGCTAACTCTTTGTGATCATTTTTATTAAATAGAAGGCCATCTTTCTTATCTGTAATTAATTCTGGTACTCCCCCAACATTTGTTGCAATAATAGCTAATGCTGATCTTTGTGCTTCAATTATTGATATAGGCAATGCCTCAAAATTAGATGACAAAATAAAAACATCTGCCTCAACTAAAAAATCATTTATATTGGAAATTTCACCTAAAAATTCAATTTCTTTTGTTTTTTTACCCAATATTGAATAAGCATTTTTTTTGAAATTATCACAATCTGTACCTGAGCCACAGAGAACAAGCCTAAATGGGAAATCTATAGTTTTTAATGCCCTAAAAAGTGAATCATGGTCTTTTGATTTATCAGTACGTGCTGGCATAATTAAATTTAATTTTTTGGTGTAAATGTGTTCCTTTTTTGATGGTTTGATATCATCAATGCCATTTAAAATAACTTCTATATTCTCTTTTTTTATTGATAGCTGTTTCAATGCATATTTTTCTAATGCATGGCACACCAGAATATATTTTGTTTTTTTTAACTTTGATAGAAAATATTCTGAAAAAAATACAATATTTTTTTTAAATTGGTTCATGCCTCTCCATCCCCACCCATGAACTGAATAAATACTTTTTATATCGAAGAATATAGCTGCAATTCTGCCAACTAAACCTGCTTTTGAACTATGCATATGGATTATATCTGGCTTAACCCTAGAAATAATCTGCACAAGTTTAAATATTGAAATTAAATCTTTCATTATTGATATTTTGCTTTTTAATTCCTTTATTCTGTAAACACAAAATCCTTTTCTTTGAAGTCTTTTATAAACTTTGCCTTTTTGACCGCTTACAAAAATAAATTCATGCTTTTTTTCAAGGCCATTTATTATTTGTTCTGCATTTCTTGGAGCACCAGCTTCATCAGAATTTGTAGAAAGCATTAAAATTTTCATTTACTTCTTAATATTTATTAAATTTTTAAGATATGCAAAAGGGATTAACAATTTAAGAAAAATTGCTTCGATTAATTTTTTTAAATTTAATCCTTGTCTTTCAAATGCAATTGAGCTTTCAACTAAGTTTGTTGGGTGCTTTAAATAATTAACAAAGTAAAAATTTAGGTCCTTGTCTATAAAATGAGACCATTTATCAGCGACTGATAAATTTTTTTCCTGTTTATCTACAATTCTTTGTGCAGCTTTTTTATTAATTGCATAACCTGCAGTTGTCCAGAAATGCTTAAGCAAAAAATTATCTAATTTATATGGTTGATTACTGTTGGAATAAAATAATTTCCTACTATTTGTGTGATCGATCCCACCCAAATGCAATAAATCAACATCTTTGCTATGAAATAATGATTCGATTTCTTCTAACAAAATTTTATAATCCGGAATTATCTCTACATCATCTTCTAAAATAAGACATATATCCGCATCATCATTTATGAATTTTTTTAGGCAAATTAAATGATTCTTTGCACACCCGTACTCACTCGGGGTGAGAATGTCATCTTTTCTATTTACACATAAATCAAAGTATTCTTTTGCATCTACTTTTCTTCCATCAAATATACTGTTAATGAATTCATTTGGGTTAATTCTATTTTTATTGTAGAAGCTATCTGTATTTTTTAAGGTGATGAGAAACTTTAAAATTTTCATGATTCTTTTTGGAAGGAATTAGTTGAAATATAAAAGTTTGATGAATACAGAAATGCTAAAGTCACCCAGAAGATTGGGGTTCTTAAATTAAAGGTAGTTAAACCATACAAATAAATAGCTGCAACTGCTGCAATTATAAGCTTTGACTGTTTGCTTACCAAAGAAAATAAAAATAGATGATATGTAAAAAATCCCACTACACCAAAATAAAATAGGGCTGCAATTGGTGTCATATGAATTTCAGTTGATGAAAAAAATCTTGTTTCTAATCCCTTACCAGCACCAAGTATTATTGATTCGGGGAAATTAATAATATGCTGTATTCCCCTTTCGAATAACTCTACTAGAAAATCCGACGTGGCAAGTCTTAAAAATATATTGTAATTTTGGTTTATAAATAAAAGTAGTAATATCCCTGCCGCCAACATAAAAGAATATGTTCTTAGCGTAAACCTATATTTCAACAATATAAATATAAACATCCCAAGTAGCGCACTTCTTGAGTAGGTAACTATTATTAGTAATGCACAAATGGTATCGAGAATATAAATACTCACTTTTCTTTTTAAAACAATATTACCTATTATGCACAAGCAAAGACATGCAAAACCATACTGATTAGGATCGTTTAAAAATCCATTATATCTAGGTGGATGATAGTACCTACCAAAATCAAAAACATATAGTAAAAATAAGGCAAAACATAATGATAAAACTACATAAGGTATTGCATCGCTATCTTGAAATCGTGCTATAAAACCAGACACAGATATGAATATTATTGCGCCAAAAATAAGCTGGTAAATGTAGGTCAGAAATTCTAAATTTTCGTAATTAAAGGCACTTATCAAGTTTATAAAAATCGCCCAGAAAAAGAATATTGATAGAAAAATTAAAAAGTTTGTATTCAGGTTTAAGAAATGTTTATAGCACAGCACAAAAAGAAAAAGAAAAAACATAAAACCTAGCTGAAATGTACCGCTGGAAGAGAAATAAAAAAACAAGGAAAAAAAACTTACTAAAAAAGAAAATTTTGAAATAAAACTATACATTTAAGAAATTTGTCCAATATTTATTAAAAGCTTGACTACCTATTAGTTTTGAAACTTCTTTATCATCAAAAGATATTTTTTGTCTTAATTTATTTTTAATGATTTCAATGCATTCTTCATCTGTTAATTTAGATTTTAAAAAGAGAATATTTTCGCTTTCTTTATCATGAAGTTCATCAAACTCAGAAACAGCAACTATACAGCCATATGAAAGTGCTTCTGATGTTACTCCACTTTGTGAAATTTTATTTGTGTATCTATTAAGAACAATTTTTGATCGCAAAAATATTTCTCTTTTCTCAGAATCATTTATATACTGCTCTCCACCTTTTTTTAATGATGACAGTGATAATTTTTCAATTTTTTTGAACAGAGAGTGACTTCTTCTATGATCAAATCTACCGAAATATAAAACATCAATATCTCTATCAGAATTTGCTGCACTTTTGTCAATAATTTTTAAGAGGGGGCAATAGAAAAAATTATTTGCTTCAGCGTTCTTTTTATTTCCAGTTGCTATCCTTGAAGAAATTTTATGCATAAATCTTTCAAGCATTATGGTAACAACAGAATAATGTATGGAATTATTCACTCTCTTTTCACTGTAAGTAGTAATTTCATGCTTGTACCAAAGAATTCTATACCCGCACAGTAAATAGAAAGTTGCTTTGAAAATATTTTTTAGAGATAAGTTGTAAACCAAAACTGTATGTGTGTCTGATGATTTAGTGTATTTTTCAATTGCATTTACCTCTGCAGTTAAATTCTTTCTAGTATTAAGAATAATCATCTATGAAATTAGTCATAACCAAGTAATTCAAAGTCCTTTTCATAAAGAGCTCTAATGTATTCTTCAGTTTCATTGCTTATTTCGTTGTCTTTAAGCTTGGTTACATTCTTTCTATCTTCCTGCAGAAGGTTTTTTAAACATGCTGTAAAAGAAGATGGGAGGTGGTCTTGCCTTAATTCAATTTCCTTCTCAAGATTTTCAATTTTAAAAACGATAACAGAGTTAAAGTTGCCTCTTTTGTCAGATAGAAACAAATGCTGAGGCTTAAAGTGCAGATAAGTTTTAATTTTTTTGTGAAATAAAGCTTCAGTAAAAGAATTTATATTTTCAAAATATTCTTTATTTTCAACATAGTACTTAGAGTCTGATTGATTCATGCCTCCAGATTTTAAGAAATAAAAAGCTGATTTAAACCTATCTATAGGATCTCTTACAATTGAAAAAAATTGATATTGCTGAAATTTATTGCCCAGTTGCTTTTGGTAAAATTTCAAAGTTTTATGGCCATAATTTATACCAAAGTTTTTGATAAAAAAGTCGCTGCCTGCACATTTAGGTATATGTATAAAAAACCACTTATTTTTTAACATAAGTGGAATAAGATTTTCTTTGTAGATAATTTTTTTTAGCATATGTATGTGTTTTTTTTAAATAAATTATAATACATATACACATTAATTATTCATAACATAATGAACAAACCCTTGGAGAACTCTGAAATTTCCGGTACATCTTTAGCTATCTTAATCAGAGTTTTAAATGCTTTTCTATCAATTGCCTTCATAGCAATTGCATCGAACCATTTCAATAAAGATTCTTTTTCAAATTTTATATTTATTCAATCTACATATTATTTGTTTACCGCAATACTAGGAGCTGCTTTAACAAATTTTATATGGCAAAAAATTAATCTAGGAATGTCAGTAAGCGAATCGTTGCATAAAATACGAATTTCAGGATTAATATTGACTTTTTTAGGTGTATTAACTGTTTGTGTGATTTTCTTAAATGAAATTAATTTTCTAAAAGCTTTTTTATACTCGTTAGCACTTTATATTTTTATCGAGGTAAATATAGATGAAGGTGTTCTAAAAGGGATAAAAAAATTTATTGTTAGTGATTTTATTGCTTTAATTTACTATAAGGTAATATCAGTTATTCTCCTTTTTCTATTTATTTCAAATGAAGCTTCATTTGATGAGATTTTCTTATGGCAATTTTTTTCTGTACTCATAACAAGTATTACAATGAAGGCATATAGACTTTTTCAGACAAAAAACTTTGATTTCATAAATATTTCTTTTGATTATAAATATTTTTTGGAGTTATTTGGGTTTATTAAAATGCATACTTCCTCTGGCTTAACACAAAGGTCTCCAATTATTGTCTTAAATTTAATTGGTAGAAAGGATGAGGCTGCTGTTTTTTCACTTTTTCAAAATATATTCCAATCATCATTGATTATTTCAACTACAATTTTTTCAAGAATGAGATGGAAGATTTCAGATTTTATTAAAAATAGTGAAAAAGAATTGCTTCAAATTTTGGTAACAAAAAATGTCAGAATTGCTTTTCTACTGGATTGCTTATTAGCATTATTTATATTATTTACTGCTCCTTACCTAATTGAGAATTTTTTTGGAGAATATTTGCACAATGTAAATGATTATTTACTTTTTGTATTAATAATTATGTTTACAAGATCTATTTGTGGGCCAGCTAATGCAATTTTTATTTGTTTTAACAAACAAGAGTGGCTGGCAAATGTTCTGACTACACATGCATTTATCTTTGTTCCATTTATCTACATCGCTTCATATATCTATGGCATATTAGGAAGCATATTGTGTTTTGTTTTTTTCTTCATCTTCATAGAAACATTCATTGCACGTAACTTGTACTTAAAGCATAGAATAATAAGCTCAGTAAGGTAATTAAATACTTAACATTGGTGCCCAGGGCCGGACTTGAACCGGCACGAAGTTTCCTTCGAGGGATTTTAAGTCCCTTGTGTCTACCAATTTCACCACCTGGGCTTAATTTGCACTAGATTTTATCATCGAATGTTATATTTTGTTCAGTTTCTCTTGAATCAAGATCATTGTATCTAGATCGAATTTTGTTATTAATCTTTATTGCTTCCTTAAGCAGATTAAGTTCTGAACCAAGTTCTTTTGATTCTTTCACCAAAGCAAGGCTGTCTTTAGGAAAGCAAGCGCCCCCAAAACCTTTCCTTCCATCATGTCCAGGCACATTCATATGGCTTTCACCAATTCTGCTATCTCGCGATATAATATCAATTACAGACTCCCAACTATCTGAAACATTGAGCAATTTATACATATCGTTTAGTTCATTAAAAAATATTACTTTGTTTGCTAAATAAGTATTAATAGAATATTTAATAAGTGAAGCAGTTTTCAAATCAGTAAATATATGCTCTTTGGTTTTACATCTTGAGTGCCTTAAATAAGCTTTTGAGACTTTCGCTGAAATATTCCTATCTCCGCCAAAAATTATCATATCGGAATTAATAAAGTCAGAGTTGGCATGTTTTTCTCGCAAAAATTCAGGATTGTATACAATCATTTTATCTAGCTTTGATATTTTATTTAAAACTGAAGGCAAAACAGTGCTTTTAATAACTTTGATTGCGTCTATGCATTGTTCATTAAGCTCTTCTATTACTGACTTAATAATAGAAGAGTTTTGACTTCCATCATCATCCATTGGGGTTGGGACACAGATAAAAACTAAATCTGGCTTAAAATCTTTAAGCTCTTCGATCGTGGTTCCAAGCAACGGATCCACAATAAATTTTTCAATTCTCTTATTGAAGCCCCAATCTGTTGCTTTGCCTACAAAGCCATAACCCACAATACCTAATTTAAGTGTTTTATAAATTCTCATGATAATTTTTATGCCAGTTTAAAAAATTGTTTATGCCATCTTCAAAATTTGTTCTAGGATCATATCCTAATAAATTTTTTGCTTTTGTTATATCCGCATGAGTTATTGATGCCTCATTTTCTGTTCTTACATGCTTTACTGTCGTTTGTTTATTTAATTTTTTTTCAATTGTCCTTAGCAATTTAATAGTTGATATTGGTTTATCATTTCCAAGGTTAAAAACTTCATGCTTTATGCAAACATTTTCCTCAGTAATAAACTCCACTGCCCCTAAAATACCGTCAATAATATCATCTATATATGTCATATCTCTGTACATTTTGCCGAAATTATTTAATTTAATTAAAGAGTTATTTCTAATTGACTCAGAAAATGAATAATAGGCCATATCTGGTCTTCCAAGAGGCCCATATATTGAAAAAAACCTTAAACCAATAAGAGATATATCATTATTATTTGCAAGTGAGTCTGCAAATTTCTCATTTTGAAGCTTTGAGTATCCATAAATTGATTTCGGGGCTAAATTGGTAATCTTTTCAGAAAATTTTTTAGTATGTGAATCTGAATATACTGAGCTGCTAGAGGCATAAATTATTTTTTTTACTTTATTTTTGATACAGAAATTACAAAAATCTTTAAAACCATCAATATTAGTAGTTTTGTACAAGTATTCATTTTTTTTAGGCACTCTAACTCCAGGTTGAGCAGCAAGGTTAATTGCTAAATCAAAATTAAACTCTTTAGTTCTGAGATTATTTATGTTTTGCAGATAGAATATAAAGTTTTTAGACCTAATAAGACCTCTTCTATACTCTTTTAGTTTTGGAGAATAGTAATCATTATGGTTATCGACTCCAATCACATGATGGCCTCTATCTAGTAAGGCACAAGTCAAATGATACCCAACAAATCCAGAACAACCAGTAATTAATATCCTCATAATTAATAATTTTTTATCGCAGAGGCAATAAAATAAGGATTAAGCAAATCTTTTTTGTTGTATACCAGAGTGTTGTTTCTCAAATCATGCATAAACCCACCAGCTTCTCTGATAACAAGATCAGCGGCACATGTATCCCATTCCATCGTTGGACCATACCTAGGGTATATATCCGCTGCACCCTCTGCTACTTTGCAAATTTTCAAGGAACTTCCAAATTGCACAATATTAACTTTGTGTATTTTTGTTAAAGATTCAATAAAAGATTTTGTTTCTAAATTAATATGTGATTTGCTTGCAACAATGTTAAGTTTTGTTTTTTTATTACCATTCTTGATTAGAATTCTTTGCTTATTTTTAAAAGCACCTTTCCCCTTTTCAGCAAGAAAAAGTTCTTTTCTTGAAGGGGCGTAAACAACAGAAAAAATAGGTGTATTTTTTTTACATAGTGCAATATTTATTGTGTAATCGTCACCTTTATTCAAAAATTCTTTAGTTCCATCTATGGGGTCAATATGCCAATAATATTCCCATTGACTTCGTTCCTTAAAATTAATTTTTGCATTCTCCTCTGAAATTACATTGATGATATTGGTTTTTCTGCAGTATTTATTCAGCTCTTCATTAACAAACAAATCAGCTTTTGTAACTGGTGAATCGTCATTTTTTTTAGAGAACTTAGAGATTTCTTTTTTAATATTTTCAGTTTCTATGCCAAGCTCAACTATTAACGAGACAAGATTTTTTTTTTCACTTTTA
>MDSZ01253335.1_pt1 | contig 10761 bp, 10 predicted proteins | sample 811201 | NCBI WGS metagenome assembly MDSZ01 (sample SAMN05326647, study PRJNA326480) | marine metagenome | isolation source: seawater | place: Indian Ocean: North | collected 2010
ATTGTATACGAGTTTTCAAAGAAAGTAGAATGTTAAGTATGATTACGGTCAAGAAGAATAGAAACTTTTTTTGGAACATGACTCTTGGTAGAGAACCTGTAAATTTTAGAGCGAATGATAGGTTATCTACTACAGCAGGACCTTGGTTGTACGAAGCAACACATTCATTAGTGTTTTATGAGAAAAAATATATGTTAAATGAGTGGGAGTTGTTTCCAAACACAAAAGATAATCCACACCCATTGATTACTGAGTGGGATGAACACGAGTATTTAGATGTAGATACAGAAACAGATTTTGAAATAGTAAAACATTTTCATGAAAGAATATAAAATAATTGGTACAAAATATTGGAAACCACATTTTAATGATTTTAAAACATTAGATAGAGTTTCGTTAGTTGATTTGTTGTATAGGATAAAAGCTACCTTTAATGAGTGGCCTGAAAATAAAACTAAAGGTTCACTTGTTTGTAAATCTAAATATGATTCAGAAGAAATGAATGATTTGTATGATAAGTTTCATGATGAAGAACATCCACATCAAATTACAATGTATCCATCTGGTAATTCACCTTTTTCATCAAAATACACTAACAAGAAAATTGGTGTACATCAAACAGGTAATTACCAAACAAGAGATGGTGCTATCAAATCACCATTTGAATCCGCGGATTTAGGTACAAAACACATATTGGCAGCAAAAAAATGGATGATAGAATCAGATTTGTTATATTTATATATACCACATGAAGTTATTTCTGAACATATGGTTTTAACTAATAACGAATGGAACATGGAAATACCAAAAAAGTTTATTTCAGAAATAAATGATTGGAGTGATTTAAAAGAAATAGATACAAAAATAGATGAATTTGATAAGAAGTATTTGGATTGGAATCATGACTTTCCAATTATGGCTTTTAAAAGTATAAGAGAAAATGGACTTTTATTTCCAAATACAACATTTTCAAATGGAAGAAGTTTATTAAATAATGGTACACATAGAATGTTTATGTGTGGTATGAATGGTTATGATTATCCAATGTTCGTACAAATACCATATGGTAAAAGAAAGTTTGAATTGAAATGTATAAGACCTATTTTTACTAACAATTCACACTTAATTTTAGAAGTTAACTTAGATAAAAAAGAGTATTTAATTAAATTAGATAGTAAGATATTAGGAGTAGTAAAAGCGTGAAATATGTTATAGATATAGATGGAACTATTTGTAAAGAAGAGGGTGAGGTAATTGGTAGAGAACCTTACATGGATAGAATAAAACAAATAAATAAGTTGTATGATGAGGGACACACAATCGTTTTCTATACTGCTCGTGGATTAAAGAGTGGTAGAGGTGAACAACATTATCGTCCAATTACAGAACAACAATTAAAAGAGTGGGGATGTAAGTATCATGATTTATGGTTTAAGGAACACGATGCTACTCACTATATAGATGATAAAGCATTAAGACCAGAGGAGTTTTTTAAATGATTACACTTACTGATATTGAGAAATTAATACCTACCTTACAAGAAACTTGGAACCCAATAGGACCAGATGGTAGAGTACGATATCGTAAAAGGGATTCATCAGAAAATAGAGATATTTGGCAATCAGTATTCTTACAAAGAGAAACAGCGAAAGGAATGGTTAATATATTGAATGATTTACCAGATGATTTTTCTAAAATGACGGTACTTGATGCGGGTTGTGATGCGGGTCTATTTTCAGTTGTTCTTTCTCAATTATTTAAAAATGTTATCGGAATAGATTATGATGAAATATCTGTGGAAAGGGCTAATCAAACTTTAGAGGTTTTTAAAAATGCGGGATTTGATGTATCAAATGTAAAAATAGAACATAAAGATTTTAGGAAATCTTATATGAAAAATCCATCTAATATAAACGCACTTTTTAATCATGATTCAGGTACGGGACCAGGTAAACCACCACATGATAAAAATAAAACTATTTTGGATAAAGTTGATTTTGTTCTAATAACAGATAGAGGTCGTGATGCTGAATATATGAAAGCTTCTAAAGAAGAATTAGAAAAATATAACTTTAAAGTAGAGTTACACAAATCTCAAAATGTTCCCGTAGAAGATGTAATAATAGGAAGAAAATATGAAACAAACATTTAACATTGTAGTTCCGATGGCGGGTTTAGGTACTCGTTTTGAAAAAGAGGGTTATAAAAATAAAAAACCATTTATTGATGTAGATGGTAAACCAATGATACAGAGAGTTTTAGAAAACCTTAAAATAGAGTTTGATTCTAAATATGAAACTATATTGATTTGTTTACAAGAAGATTATGAAAAATATGATTTCACAATATTCGATGATATTATAGGACATGATAATTGGGAAGTGATTTGTTTACCAAAACTTACTGAGGGTGCAGCACAAACTTTGTTAACTGCGAAACCATATATCGATAATGATACACCTATGATGAGTTTAAATTCAGACCAATTAGTAGAGTGGGGTAATCAAGAAGAAATGTTTAGGGAGTTTGATAAACATGATGGTGGTATTCCTTGTTTTTACGGAGAGGGAAATGCTTGGAGTTATGCTGGTGTAGATGAAGATGGATTTGTTACAGAAGTGGTGGAGAAAAAACAAATCTCAGAATATGCCACAGCTGGATATTATTATTGGAGTAAGGGTAGTGATTTTGTAAAGTATGCCGAACAGATGATTGAAGAGAATAGTAGAACAAATGGAGAGTTTTATGTAGCACCAGTTTATGATTGGGCGGTTCGAGATGGAAAAAAATATGTAGTGGGTATGGTGAAAGAAATTTATTCTTTAGGAACGCCTGAACATTTACATGAGTATTTAAAATCTAAAGTTTGGAATAAGAATAAAAATCAAAAAGGATATAATTTTCATTCACCACTTTTTAATAAATTAAATCCCTATGATGTGATTAACAGAAAAGATTTAATTAAAATGTATATCGAATCAGAAAAAAAATATTTTCAACAAACAGGTTTTAGTTTGGTAGGTCATGGAGAATATGATATCAATGATTTAAATCGTGAATTAAGAACTAATTTTTGTTTTCGTTATAAAGGTATGAGTGGTGATGATAAATATTATAGAGATAGAAGAGAGTGGAGATATTCTTTACAACCATTTGATGAGGCGGAAGTACTTGATTTTTATTCCCATGTAAATGTAAATGAAATTAAAAATAAATCACATGGTAAACATAAAGGTTTATGGGATAATGAAGAATTTATTTTCATAACACTTTCATATGAAATATTGAATAAACACTTTACTTCAGTTGTAACAAGAGTTCCAAGAAAAGATTGGAATATTAGTACACAAGGTGAAACAGATTATAAGGCACAAAAAGAATTTATAAAGGAAGTAGAAAGCACTGAAGAAAAATGGATACCATCTAATTGGATTCCTATTATGAAAAAGTATGATAAAAAATATCCTTACACATTTTATCAAGGTGGTAAACAGGTTCCAAAGTGGAGAATAGAATTTTTTCCTGAACAATATCTTAGTATTAGAGAGTTTGGTATATTTTGGCCAAATTTTTATGGAAGATTAGATGGACAAATTTTTGGAACTGGTAGTCATAGATTACAAACTATACTTTTAAATAAAATGGATGTTCCTTTGATTGTACCAAATAATGATAAAATTAAATTTCAAATAGGAAATTTCTTTGATGGGAAAATTCTAAGTGTAGAAATTGATACAATTAACAAAACACAAAAGTATTTTTTAACAGATACACAATGGAATTTACAGAAAAAAGAAACGATTGAAATCGATGACTAAAATAGTAGATTGTACATTCAGAGATGGTGGGTATTATACTGATTGGAATTTTTCTAACGATATCGTATTAGATACAATAAAGTCAGTAAAACCATTTGTAGATATTATTGAATTAGGTTTTAAATCACCAATCAAAGGTGGAAGATACAGACATTGTTCAGAAAACTTATTAGAGTTTATAGAAAAGAACGATACTAATTTTTCTTTTATGGTGAACATAAATGAGTTTATGAAAAATAACAAACTAAATTATAGTTTACTAAAAAATAATATTTTACATTCTGATGATTCTTTATTTTCTACCACAAGAGCCGCCGTAAGAAAAGAACAAATTGATTTAGGTATTGAGTATATAGATTTTGTAAAAGATAAAGGATATTTTTCTACACTTAATTTAATACGAAGTGAATTATATACTGAAACAGAATTATCAAAGGTAATAAAAAAAATAAATAAATCTAATGTGGATGTAATATATTTAGCTGATTCTTTAGGTTCTTTTTACCCTAATAAGTTACGAACTTTTTTAAACATTGTCAAGGAAAATACTGATAAAAAAATAGGTTTTCATGCACACAATAATTTATCTTTGGCTTTTGCGAATAGTTTGATGGCACTTGAGTGTGGTGTTGATTTTATAGATGGTAGTGTTAGTGGGATTGGAAGAGGTGCTGGAAATTTACCACTTGAACAATTATTGATGTACAATGAAATTGATTGTAAAGAAGTAATTAATTTAATAGATTTACATTTTAAAGATTTACATGAACAAAAAAGATGGGGTGTTAATCCTATACAAATGTTAAGTGGATTCAATAGAATACATCCATCATATGTAGAAACACAAAAAGAACTAATGGATTCAGAAGTGTTCTCTAATCTGTGTGATATACGAACACACGAAGAAAAAACTTTATTTAATCCAAAACTTATCAAACCTAAATCTCGTAGTGTTTGTGTTGTAATACCAGCCAGATATAAATCTACAAGATTTCCAGGTAAACCAATTGTTGATATTGCTGGTGTACCAATGGTGATTAGAGTTGCTAAACAAGCTGAAAAAGTTGTTGGAAAAGAAAATGTATTTATCGCTACAGAGGATAAATTAATATCTGATGTAGTATCTGATTATGATTATAATGTAGTTATGACATCTGATGAATGTTTGACTGGTACAGATAGAGTGGCTGAAGTTTCTCAAATAAAAAACTATGATATTATATTAAACATACAAGGTGATGAACCTTTGATAGATATAGAACATATACAAGAAGTTATTAATTTAAAAAAAGAAAATTATGAAAAAGTTATTACATTGATAACATCAATAAAAGATGAAAACGAATTCAGAAATAACAATGTTGTTAAATTTTTAAAAGATGAAAAAAATCATCTTGTGTATGCATCTCGTTCACCAATACCTGGTGATAAAAAAGGAAACTTTATATCATCACATAAGCATGTTTCAGTTTACGCTTTTACTTATAAAGAGTTAAAAAAGTTTTATGATTTTGGAAAACTAAAAGGTAAATCAAAACTTGAGTATAACGAAGATGTTGAGATACTTAGATTTCTTGATTTAGATATGAATGTTTATTTAGGTGAAGTACTTGGTGGTGGACATGGTGTTGATGTAAAAGAAGATATAGAAAAGGTAGAACAAATATTATTATGGGATAAAGAACAATCAAAAGTAACTAAAGATGTAATAGCGATTGATTTTGATGGGGTGATACATAAAAATTCAAAAGGTTATCATGATGGTACAATTTATGATGAACCAGTTGATGGTGCCATAGAATCAATAAAAAAATTATCAGAAACTTACAAAATAGTTTTGTTTACATTTAAAGGACATCCAAAAAGACCTTTAGTAAATGGTAAGGATGGAATAGAATTATGTTGGGATTGGTTAAAGATGAATGAAATTGATACATATATTGATGATATTGTTTGGGGTAAACCTAATGCTAAAATTTATATTGATGACAAAGGATATAAGTTTGAAAATTGGAATGATACATTGAGAGATTTAAATGAAAAATAAAAAAAGAATAGCTATTTGTTTCTACGGACAAACAAGAACTTTTGATGTGTTAAATGAGGTTCATAAGAAATTAGAGGATGATAACATTGAGTTTGATTTTTTTGTTTCTACTTGGAATGATTTTGTAGATAAATCACAATTTGATTTTTGTAAAGAAAAAGAATTTATAGACCCAAACATAATAAGTTTTGGAGGTAATACAGAAAGAGAAGCTTATTTAATACATAGAGTTAACTTGTTGAAATCAAAAACAGAACTACAAGAAAGTTTTTTGTATGATTACATATTATGGACAAGAAGTGAAATGTGGTTTGATAGAAATTCTTTGATTGAATTTTTTCACAAAAAAATAGAACGCATAAATTACGAAATAATTACAAGTACTAATATTAAAGAACATAATGGGAAACCACATTTAGAAGAAGATTTTTGGTTTGCTGGTACAACAGAAGCTTTTGATTTATACTCAACAGGTTGGAAATCGTTTTTTAAAATACGACCACGAATACATTCAAGACATGGTGGTCATACATATCATGCATGGGTAATAAAAACTCAAAATCTTTTAAATCACAGAGCGTTACAACATGATGAGTTAATATGGAAAACACAATGGTTAAAAAATGAAGAGGTTTTAATAGAAAGATTATGAAACCAATAACATACGCATATTTAGAAACAACAAACTATTGTAATCTCAGATGTAGTTTTTGTAATCGTGAGGATGTAATTGGCCCACTTAAACATATGAGTTTAGAGAATTGGGGTAAGTTACTTGATGGTATAAAACACCATCCAATCGAAGAAGCAAAACTTATGGGAATGGGTGAACCAATGTTACATCCACAATTTGATGAAGTGTGTAGAATGTTCAAAAAAACATTTCCAAAAGCTAAATTAGTAGTAGCAACAAATTGTCAGTATAATATTGATGAGGGTAGTAGATTTAGAGATAAGTTTCAAGAGTGTTTGAAGTATATTGATTTACTTTACTTTTCAATTGATGGTTGGGGTGAGAGTTATGAAAGAGATAGGTCACCTGCTAAGTGGAGTAAATTGATTAAATTTTTGGAAGACTTTAAAACTATAAACAGATATGATTGTGATTGTACAATCAATTATGTTGTGAACGCTTACAACATAGATGATATAGAAAAAGTAGATAAATTAAGAACAGATAATAACTTAGGTATGTTAAGATTAAACATCGCACAAATTTGGGATGAAGAAACAAAAATGAGTGATGATTTAGCTACATCAGGTTATACAATGAAACAATTAAATTACCTTAGAGATACATGGGGTGAAAACATTATGGGTAAATCTAAGTGGGATTTTAAAGATTGTTTTTGGGTACAGAATGGTATCTATACTACAGTCGAGGGTCATGTAAAAATGTGTTGTTTAAATACAGGTGCAGAATCATTTGGTAATTTATTTGCGAACACAATAGATGAAATTAGAGAAATGGAAGATTATCAAAATGTAAAAAGAGGATGTGAAACAAATAATCCAACATCACATTGTAAGACATGTTCTTACAAAGAGTTGGTTCCAATACTTTCACATTTACAGGCATGAAGAAAATAGCTGTTTGTTTATCAGGTCAAATAAGACATTGGGAAGAAACATATCCTATATTTGAACATTGGAACAATTTGTTTGATGATGTAGAGTTTACTTTTTTTGTTTCCACATGGGATAGTGAATCTTGGGTAGACCCAAAGTTTGAAAATTATATAAAATTTGAAGATATTGATTTTACTAAATATGATTTTATAAAAGCACATAGTAAACATGATGTAAGTAAAGTACAAGTTAGAAGTAAAGTAAAAAGACCAAACTCACCTTACTTAAGTTTTTTACTTAATAAAGTTCAAACTTTAAGAAAAAATTATGAAATAGAAAATAATTTTGAATTTGATGGTGTAATACAAACAAGAAATGATATTTTTGTATCAATACAACAATTAAATAATATTAGAAAAGAAACTATTACAAAGAATGATATATTCAAAGATAAAGTTATTTTTACAACAACAAGTTTAGCAGATTCAGATGATAAATTAATATTACCAAACGATAATTTTTATTATGGTACAAGTAAAGTAATGGATGTGTTTGCAGGTATGTACGATTATCTACTAAATGATGCCTTTAGTTTACATACTCATTATTTACAAGCGGAATTTTTTGTACAAAAGGGAATAGGATGCTATAAAATGAGAGGTGGTGTTTTTTTAGTTAGGGGTGGTGTGTTAACAAAAAGACATAGACCATCACCAGAAAAATTACGAAAACTTCTTGAAGAAAAAGGTGTGAAGTATTTGGTAGAAACAAAATGGGAAGAATTACAAAGGGAGTTTGAATGAAAAAACATTTAAAAAATGTAATACGAAAATTTGATACAGAAGATAAATCACAATATGATTTTATTTTAAATCAAAGTGAACGAGTAGAAGAATTATCTTTTTTTGATTGGAATAGATTTAAACAAAGTTTAACACAAGAAGATTTTTTTCTATATCCAAACACAAGTAAATTTAGAAAAAAGTTATCAAACTATTATAAAGTAAAAGATGATAATGTATTTTTATGTGCTGGTTCTGATGTTGGAATAAAATCAGTATTTGAAACATTTACTAATGGTGGTAGGGTTGTAACTTCAGACCCATCATTTCCAATGTATAAAGTTTATAGTGAACTATATCAATGTGAATATTTTGGTATACCACATGAAGAAGATTATACTATATCAGTAGAAAAAATATTATCAAATATAACTAACGATACAGATTTAATTATATTGGCTAATCCAAATAGTCCAATGGGTGAATATAAATCTATTGATGATATTATACCAATCTTACAACAAGATGTACCTGTATTGATAGATGAAGCTTACATTGAGTTTACAGAAAAAAATGAAAGTTTTATAAAGTATATTGATAGATATCCTAATTTAATTATTACAAGAACTTTTTCAAAAGCGTTTGGTGCCGCTGGATGTAGAGTTGGATGTGTAATATCTAATAAAAATAACATTGAGTTGATTAGTAAATTCAGACAGATGTATGAGATATCAGGTGTATCAATGAAGTATTGTGAGTGGTTACTTGATAATACGGGTTTAGTAGAAGATTATTGGAAAGATATAGAAAGAGAAAGAAACTTTCTTACCTTTAGATTAAAGAAAATTGGTGATATGATAGATTCTGTGAATTGTAATTGGGTACATTTTAATACTTCTGATGATAATAAAAAAACACAAGAGGTATTTTCAAGATATAAAGTATTGGCAAAGTTTTGTTCTATACCACATGATGATAAAAAAAATTGGTGTAGGTTAACCATAACACCAGGTATGTGTGATGAGGAGTGGTTTAAGGAGTTACTCGATGTATATCGATAAAAAAAATAAAAATTTTTTAAAACTATTTTTTGATAACCATTATGTATTTCATAGTGAGAGTTTTCCATGGCAATATTACAATTATGAAAATGGTAAGTATTGTACTTCGTATGATAATACACAAGTGAGAATTGAATTTTTATTTGGTGATACTCATAGAGACGCACCAACAACACCAATAGGATTTTTTGATTCTATGATTGAGGAGTTAGATGATAATATCTGGCACACTTATAGTACACGAGAAGATTTTTCTTTTTATCATAGGCAAAGAAGATACATAGTTCAATCAGCTATTGAAGATAATTTTCATAATCCAACACATCATAGTTTTAAAACTTGGGGAAAACCAACACTTGATTTTAGTAATCCACTAACAATATTTTCAAATAAAGAAAATGTAAGTCATGCTATAATTACTCATCCAGGAAACACTCGTTTTCAATCTTCTTGTTTTTTAAAAAAGAATTTAAACAACGCTTTAATTTATGTAAAGAAAAAAAATTACTATGATGGTATGTTTAAAGATAAAATAAAAAGAATAGATAATATTAATGATTTAGTTAAGTTGTGGAAACCACTTACATTTAGAGGAAAAGAAATATCAAGAGAAGACTCAAATTTTAATTTTACATTTTTTGGATTACCAAGACCTGATTTGATAAATGGAACTAAGTATCATAAACAAACTGAATGTAATGTATTGAAGTTATGGGGATACAATAGTTCTGAGGCTGGTGATAAATCTTTATTACATACAGTCAAGTATACTCAATATGCGATAGATTCTGGTAGAGAGATTGCCAATACTTGGAATGAAAAAACACCAGTAATTTATACTAATTCAGATGAAAATGTTAAATTACATTTTGAACTTATACGAAAGCAGTTGATAGAAACAGCTAAAAAACTTGAAGAATTTAGTTCAAAAAAACCACATAGTTTTAGATTTAAATTTGATAATATTGATAAATTTACTTTTGATGTTGTTAAAGTAAGTAAGAAACCAAAAAATATATCAGAACTAAATGGTAATAAAGGATACGCGATGTGGATTGATAAAACAATATTAAAAGATATACAGAGAGAGTTTTATGAATTTTTTTATTTTTGTAGACGAGATGTAAAAAGAGCAACGACTAAAGATGGTAGAATAGTAATAGAAAATTGTAGACCTACACAACCACGCACACACACAAAACCTGAGTTGGAGTGGAGAATACATGATGAATTTATAGATACTGATAATAGGTTTATACGAAGATGAAGATATTATTTATAACACCAATACAACATTTAAAAGAATTCTATAGTGATATGCTTAAACATCATGAGGTAACTGAATTGATAGAACCAACATATTCTTCTGTTAAAAAAATATTACCAAACTTTGATATATTGTTTTGTGCACCTAATCACCAAGATTTTATGATAGATGAAGATTTAGTAAAAGATAGTAAATTAAAATATATTGTTTCACCATC
>MDSZ01064925.1_pt1 | contig 10760 bp, 9 predicted proteins | sample 811201 | NCBI WGS metagenome assembly MDSZ01 (sample SAMN05326647, study PRJNA326480) | marine metagenome | isolation source: seawater | place: Indian Ocean: North | collected 2010
GAGATAGCAAATGACAATTCGAATGGCCAGATTATTTTAAGTGGTGATAAAAAATCTATTCAAGATATAAATGCAATTTTAACTAATAATAAAAAAAGATCAATTTTTTTACCTGTGAGCGCTCCCTTCCATTGTTCTTTAATGAAACCAGCCTCAGAAAAAATGAGTTCTTTGATAAATGAGACAGATATGAAAGATTCTGTATTTGAATTAGTAAACAATGTGACTGCTGAACCCGTTAAATCAAGCAATGAAATTAAAAACTTACTCATTAAACAAATATTTTCAAAAGTAAGATGGCGAGAAAGCGTTGAATATATGATAAGCAAAGATATAACTGATTTTATTGAAGTAGGTCCAGGAAAAGTATTAACGGGCTTAGTAAAAAGAATTAGTGACAAAGTTTCTTGTACAAGTATAAATACAATTGAGGATATAAAAAAAATCAAATGATTGACCTTAAAAATAAAAAAGTATTAATTACTGGAGCCACGGGAGGAATTGGCGGATCTTTAGTAAAAAAATTTTTGTCACTTAATGCAGAAGTTTTAGGAACAGGCACTAAATCAGATAAGCTTGAAAAACTTAAAAATGAATTTAATAAAATAAAAGTTAAAAAATTTGATATTTCAGCTCATTCTAAAATTGAGAAATTTATAGATGAAGTTACAGAGGAATTAGGTGGGTTAGATATTTTAATAAATAACGCGGGTATCAATAGAGATAATTTGTCGTTAAGAATGAAGGATGATGAGTGGCAAAAAGTTCTTGACATCAACTTAACATCAACATTTTTGTTATCAAAATATGCAATTAAAAAAATGATGAAAAGCAGCTCGGGCAGGGTAATAAATATAACATCAATTGTTGGTCACACTGGAAATATTGGTCAATCCAATTATGCAGCTTCTAAAGCGGGTACAATAGGAATGTCAAAAAGTCTATCTATTGAATATGCAAAGAAAAATATAACTATAAATTGTGTTTCACCAGGTTTCATAGTTTCTGATATGACAAGTGGTATTCCAGAAAAGATAAAATCTATACTTCTTTCTAAAATTCCGATGGGCAAAATGGGCTCAGGTGATGATGTGTCTAATTGTGTAGCTTTTTTAAGTTCCGATGAAGCTTCTTATATTACAGGGGAAACTATTCATGTTAACGGTGGAATGTATATGGCTTGACAATTCCAATTATTAAATTTAGTAAGACAAATATAAACTTAAAAGGAAAATTCATGTCAAAAGAAATTAGTTCAAAAGTAAAAAAAATAGTTGCAGATCATTTAGGAGTTGATGAAGAAAAAGTTGTTGATGAAGCTAGCTTCATCGATGATCTAGGTGCTGATAGTCTTGATACAGTTGAGTTAGTAATGGCCTTTGAAGAAGAATTTGGATCTGAAATTTCAGATAGCGAGGCTGAGAAAATTTTGACGGTTGGCGATGCAATTAAATTTATTGAAAGTAAATCTTCGCAATAATATTTAAGGAAAAACTATGGGTGTAAACATAGTTCTCTCCTCACCCTCAGGTGCAGGAAAGACTACAATAACAAAAAAACTTAGTCAAAAATATCCCAATATAAAAATTTCTATTTCTCATACAACAAGAAAACCAAGATCAAACGAGATAGACGGGGTTGATTATTACTTTGTAGACAAAATCAAATTTCAAAAACTTATTGATGAAGGTAACTTTTATGAATACGCAAAAATTTTTGATAATTATTATGGAACCTCAAAAGCCCTAGTAAAAAAATTACAAGATCAAAATTTTGATGTTGTTTTTGATATTGATTGGCAGGGTACAAAAAAACTATCAAAATTCAAAGAACTTAATTTGGTAAAAATTTTTATTTTACCGCCTAATAAAGCAGAGTTAAAAAAAAGACTTAATAAGAGAAATCAGGACAGTAAAATTGCAAATGATAAGAGGCTAATGCAATACGATAACGATATATTACACTGGGAAGATTATGATTATATTGTTATTAATAATGATCTCGAAAAATGTTTTAGCCAAATTGAGCAAATAATTAAAAATCACAAAAAAGATAAAATGTCATATATTTGATATTTTGTCGTATCGATTTGCAATTTTAAAGTAAGTTAGTTCATCTAATTGTTCAGGTCTTAATTTGAGATTAACCTTCAATTCAACTGCAACAGCATCAATGTTTTTGAATAACTTTTTTAAAGATTTATTAATCATTTTTCTTTTATTTGAAAAAATAGTACGTGTAACAAATTCTAGTGACTTGATATTTTTTACTTTAATTTCTTTTTTTTTTATTGGCTCAAATTCAATTATAATTGAATCTACTTTAGGTTTAGGAAAAAAACAATTTTTCGAAACATAAAAATATTTTAAAATTTTTAATCTTGATTTTGTTAAAATTGATAATCTAGAATAATTTTTAGTTTTAAAATTAGCAATAATTTTTTGCCCAACTTCCTTTTGGAACATAAAAATAATTTTTTTATAATTTGATGTATCGTCATAGAAATTAATAAATTTTACTAATATTTGACTTGAAATATTGTATGGCAAATTTCCGAAAACAGTGAATTTATCAAATTCTAAATCTTTTAAATTAAATTTCAAAATATCTGAATTAATTGTTTGAATTGATTTATTACTTGCAAAACTTTTTTGTAATTTATTATAAAGATTTTTATCTTTTTCGATAAGCAAAAGTTTTTTTGGTTTTAGTTTTATAATTTCTTTAGTTAAATTTCCTGTTCCTGGACCAATTTCAACTACATTTTTATTTCGTATGTCGGTACTTGATAAAATTTTTTTGATTATATTTTTATCAATTAATAAATTTTGGCCTAATGACTTTTTAAAAAACATTAAATTTTATAATTTTGAGAAAAAAGATATACATTTATTTAAACTGTCTGGTTTGGATAAATTTAATTTTTTTTATCTGTAGCTATTCCATGATCGGGAGAAATTCTTATATAAGGTAAACCTAAAGTTATATTTATTGCGTCAAATCCAAATATGGTTTTAAATGGTGCCAAAACTTGATCATGATACATACCAACTATTACATCAAATTTTTTTCTATTTTCTTTTAAAAATATTGTGTCAGCTGGAAATGGACCCTTAACATTAATTTTTGATTTTAGTTTATTTATCGTTGGAATAATTATCTTTACTTCTTCAGAATGCTTTCTCAACTCATTGTTATGAGGATTCAATCCCAAGACACCAATCCTTGGTTTCTTACCAAAATATTTTTTATAAAACCTATTAATAATAATTATTTTCCTTCTCACGCTTGATTTTTTAATGTTTCTTTTAATATTGTTTATAGGAATATGCGTGGTAATCGGAGCTACTGATAATTTAGGGTTGTAAATCAACATAGCTTCTGATCCTAAACAATTATTTTTTTTGGCTAAATATTCAGTAATCCCAATTGCTTTGTGACCAAAAAAAACCTTTTTATCAATTGGACAATTAATAAAGCCTTTGATTTTTTTTTCAATTGATAATTTGTTGGCTATAATAAAAGATTTATTTATATAAACTTTGCTATTTTTAGCACTTACATTAAATGGATTTTTAAAACTTAAAGGTACATCGTATACCAATAATTCATTTTTAGTCTTATTTAATTTATTTAAATAATTATAATTAATTATCTTAATGTTTTTTTTCAATATTTTTAGTTGCGCTTTAATTAAATCAATGTTGCCAATTATTAAACAATTTTTTCTTCTCGCTATAGATTTTGCTAAGATCTCAATATTTATACTGTTTGGTTCACCTAAAATTATTGCAAATTTATTCATTAATCTCAATAAAAGTTAGTTTTTCTAAATTCAAGTAATGTGAATTTGAAAAAACATTTAATTTTTCTTCCTTTTTTTTTTTTATAATATTATTTTCAATTTTTACTAAATCTAAATTTTTAGATTTTGTTATTCTTTTATCATTTAATTTTATTATTACAGTATTATTAATATTGTTTATTGGAGGAGTAATTTGACCTGGTTTAAGTTTTTGAATTTCGCTTAAATATAAGTTTGAAATTGAACTTGACGATACCCAACCAATTTTCCCTCCCTTTGGTGCAGATATAGAATTGCTGTTTAAACTTGCTGTTTTTTCAAATCCATCTTTATTTATACTTGCATATATTTCTTGAATAAGAGTTTCTTTGGGTTTTTCAATTACTATCTCGGATAAATTAAATTCAATAATTTCTTTTTTTTCACTTATTTCTTTTTGCAGCTCTGCTTTTATTAACAATTCATCAACATCAAGTTGTTTTTTATATAATGAATAAATTAAATTATTCCATTTAATATCTACTACTAACTTTCTAATAAATGATTCATAATTTGCATTATATTTTTTAAAATGATCCTTTAACGAGCTTGGTAAATTTAAATTTTTTTCCAAATTTAATACATAGCTATCCAAATCCTTTTTATTATATGAATTAATCTTATATTTTTCAATTTCAGTTTTTCTTATCATTTGTTTTTTTAAACTTACAAATGCTAAATTTCGTAATGTTTTTATGTCTTCGTTATTTATATTTTTATTTGAAATTGCCAATATTGTATTTATTTCATTTCTAATATCGAAATTTGTAATTATTTTATCTCCAATTTTTGCTATAATTTTATTTTCTATTTTTGCAAAAGAAGAGCTGCTAGAAATTAAAAAAACTATTAAATAAATAAAAAATCTTTTCATTAATCAAAGGTTGGTGATGTGATTTGTCCAAAGGGAGAAAATGTAATTTTAAACATTAACGAATCTTCAGGCTCAACGTCTCTATCAAGATAAAATTCTCGTCTATAAGCTAAACCAGCCTTTAAACAATCATTTATGTACTCATAGCTTAAATTATAAAATTCTGCCGAGTTGGTAAGAAGGTTCCTTTTAGTGCTAAATTTAAATAATCCATTATTAAGATTTATTCCTGCACTAGTGTTAACATATTTTTGATTTCCAATATGCTGTTTTTCCTCCAAATAACTTAAGTTAAAATCTACTTTAGGATAAATCATGTTTAAGCCAACTTCATTTTCATTTAAATCTTTCAAGTTTTGATCAATAGAGAAGTTAAATTTCAATGTTGAATTGCCACCAATTTTTATAGCTGACGATCCTACTACATCTGAAAATCTCTGATTTAAAGAAGTTTTATTAGGTAGATTTTCATTTTCATTTTCGCTAATTACTTGTCCCAAGCTAAATTTGAATTTTTCCTCTAAAACAGTATTTTCACTATCTATTCTATTCTTTTTAAAGTCAAATCCATAACTTACACTCGAGCCAGCATCTATTACGTCTATTTTATCTATTTTATTTAATTTGAATAAATTGGAATATTTTAATCTAGATGAGTCATCAGAAATGTCACGCATATGATTAGGAGATATTTTAAATAATACTTTAGGCTTAAATATATTTAATTCTCTTTTTGTCTGATTTAATTTGAATAAACCTAATTCAGATTTAAATCCTAAAGCTCCATATAATTCACTTACTTCATCTTGTGTTTTATATTTCGTCTCATTTTTTGCATTATAATTTACATTTTTTATAAGTCCTAAAAATTCATTTTCAAAACCTAACTTATTTATCCAGCTATTTGAGTTCCACTTAAGATCATTAGAAACTATTTCAACTTGTTTATTCACATCATAATTCCTTACATTAAAATTCGACTGAAAATCTAAAACTCCAATCTCTTCACTCATAAAAATATTTTTTTCGAAGGTTATATCTGGCATCATATACTCATATTTTGAATTACCAGTTTTATTCAAATCTTCATAAGCAGAAAAATTGGATGAAAAAAATAAATCTTCTTTTTGATAATTATAGGAAAAACTATTTTCAACTATATTATTATCTTTATTTACAAGTAGGGTGTCTAACTTATTTATTTTAGCATAGGTGCTATTAGATAAATGCTGAAGATTTAATGTTATATCGCTAAAACTTTCTGCAGTATCTTTAAGTATAGTATTAAATTTTGCAAATATGTGAGATCTAGACCCTGGCGTTCTTGTATTTGAAATTTTTTCGTAACCTTCGGTAAATCCTCCATCTACTATTAAAAAAGAGTTAAGAAAATCTTGTCTATATTCAGCTAAGTACAAAGGTTTGTGATTTTGATAAAATCTTGGAGAAAAAGTTATATCTTTATCTTTAGCTATATTCCAAAAATATGGTGTTTGTAAACCAAACCCCACATTAGAACTGTCTGTGAAAGACGGCACTAAAAAACCAGATCTTCTTTTCACCGTTGGATCAGGATGAGATAATTTAGGAAAATAAAAAATTGGAAAGTCATATATTTTAAGTGTTGCACTATCATAGAATATCGTTTTTTTTGTACTATCGTGCCTAATTTTTTTTGCTCGGAGTTCCCATGGCGGACATTTGTCATTTTCCCTAAATTTACAATAAGTTAAAACACCTTTTTGTACTGATGTTTCATTAGAATTAATAGAAACGCTATTAGCATATATTCGAGGATTGTTTTCTGGGTCAATTTTAAAACTATCATCTTCAAATAATAATTTAGCGTCTGAGCCAATAATCTTTTTTTGAACTTCGTTGATGTAAATTTCACTAAATTTGAAAATATTTTCATTTTTATCAATCATCTTAATTTCACCTTTGGAAAATAATATATTTTTAATTGAATTATAATTAAACATATTTACAAAAATTTTATTACCGTCTCGATCAATGATAGTGGTAGGATAGTCTGATTTTATAATATTATTCTTGTTATCAAACTCAACATTTTGACTTTCTAAAATATATTCTTGAGAAGTAATAATTTTCGTTTCTCCGACACTTTTAAGAAAATCTTTTTCTTTGAGATATTTTGCTTCATCAGTATATAAAAAGTTTAAAGATTTATCACTAGCCTTAACATTTCCTTTAAAAACTATCTCAGAATTTTGTTTTTCAATTTTTACTTCGTTAGATATTATATTTAAATTTTCTTCACTTAATAAAGTATTTGATACTAAAACAAGTGATAAAGAGATGATAAATATAAAATTACTTTTCATTTATTTGAAGTAAACCAACTAAATTAAATAAACTTATTATGATTATAGGGATCCAAACAGACATCTCTGGTGACAATCTATTTGATTTTCCAAGAGCAAATGAAACGTCTTTCATATAGTATATAATTGCGCAAGATAGAACCGCTATTAAAGTATAATTAATATTATTAATATTTCTATTATTAATAGTAAAAATTGAAGCCAAAAAAATCATCAAAACCAAGAAGAACGGTAGAGCTAAAAAGGTGTTTATTTTCTCTGAAATAGTTGATTTTTCGTACCCTCTCAAAATTAATTCTCTATATTCTATAATGATATCTAAAAAGGAAATGGTGTCTAAATTTTTGTATAAAGAATTAAGTTTAACGAGATTATAAAATGAATTGAATTCAATTGTATCTACCGAGTCAAATTTTCCCTTAACCGTATTAGTAAAATCATAAACTTTTGACTGATCTAATTTCCAAAGATTTTCAGATACGTCAGCCTTTTTTGCTTCAATTCTTTTTAATAGAACGTGATCTTCTGACAGTATATCTAGTGAAACATCTATTAAGAAATTATTTTCGAGTCTTTGGGCATTTATTAAGATAAGTTTATTTTGTTGAGTTTCTTTAATCCACACACCATTTCTGTTAATAGTAACTAAGTGATCAGTATCTCTCGAGTAATTTGATTTTGTTTGTTCGTAAAACTTTACCATATTTGAAGTAATGGGATTTATAATTACTAAAATTAATAAACCAAATAAAAATGCTACGATACTAACAATTGATATTATTTTTAAATTTGAATAGCCAAAAACTTTTAAAGTAAGAAGTTCATTATTTTTTTGTTTTATGGAAATAAAATAATACATAGCAGATAAAAAAATTATAAATGGCATTAGATTAATAAATACTAAATTAGGTATGTAAGAAAAAGTTAAAATTAAAGGTAGAATTAAATGAGCATCTGTATTTTTAAAAAATTCTATTTCTTCAAATAAATTTAATATTACGCCCAAACATATAAAAAGCAGGATAGCATTAATTAGAATTTTGGTATAACCGAGAATAATATAATTATTAATTTTTTTATTCATTTCAACTCCCTTTGAAGAGATCTATACAAGCACAAATATACTGTTGGAATAAGTACTAAGGGAATTATAAAATAACTTATAAAATGTAAATCAGAGAAGCCTGAATATCTGACTAGTAAATTAGAAATTACCAAAAGCACAAAACTTAAAGTAAAAAATAAATATCTATTAAATATAATATTTTTTTTATTTTTTTTGTAAACCAATATAAACGAAATTAATAAAGATATTATCGGAATATATAACGGCATGCCTATTCTTCTTGAAAATGTTTCTAGTATTATCTCTATATTATTTTTAGGACAGTTTTTAATATAAACATCATCTTTTAAATTTCCTTTATAGTAATCTATTAGGCAACCTATTATTTTCTTTGTTGAAGTTTCTTGAATTTTTGCTTCTTTAATAACTCTATTATCTAAATTACCCAAATTTAGTAAAGTTTTGTTAAATTCAATTATTTTTATTTCTTCATTTTTATCGTAGGAATATATAATGCCATTTTCTAAAATAATTTTGTTTTCACTGATTATTCCTCTTTGAGCTATTATAGTTTGATCCTGAGAGCTAGAATCTTTTGGTAAAATATTATTTAAATTATTCGCATCGTCTTTAATAAAAATATTTTTAACAATATTGTTATTTTTTTCATCAACATACACAGTCAATCCTTTAAATGTATCAGAAAATACTTTAGGTTTGATTAATCCCGATAATGAATCAAGCTCTGATTGCTTAATTAAATTTCTAGATAAATTAAGCGAGCTGGGAGTAACGATTGTCGAGAAAACTAAATAGATTATTACAACAACCAACGAAAATCTGAAAAAAAGATTAGCTATTTTCAGTTTACCAATTCCTGAAGTCCATAAAACAATTAGTTCATTCTGTCTTTCTAGTTTAATTAAGGTAAGTAGTAATGAAATTAGAAAACTTAATGGGATAAATTTAGTTACAATATTCGTTAAATTTAACATTGAATAAGTAAAATAAGTCTTTGTTGAATATCCACTTTCAACTATCAAATCTAAGAAATTAACTGATCTTACTGTCCACGCTATTAACGAAAGCGAAAATAATATTAGAAAAAATGATTTTATCTGTTCTAAAATTATATATTTATAAATTTTGTTTTTAACCATGAGAATTTGTTGTATAAAATAGTGCAACTTTAATTAAAACTCAACCTATGATAGTACAGAATGATTAATATTCCATTGAAATATGATATATTCGTACATATATACCATTTAACTCAACTTATTTAAAACTTATGTCTATTAAAATAAACTATTCAAGCAGAACATACAATAAGTCGTCGGATAATATTGTCCTATTCTCTAATGAGAAATTTAATATTACTAATCTTGAAAAATATCTTTCTAAGTCTGAGTATTCTTACATACAAGATCTATTAAAAACGAATGATTTAAAAAAAAATTTATTTGTTTTTGAAGTAAATTCAAAAAAAAAAATTGTATTAGTTTCCATAAAAAATAATTTAAAGTCATCTGATATTGAAAATTTGGGTGCCGAATTTTATGGACGTATAAATTATGGAAAGAATTCTGAATACTATGTTATTTCTGATAGCATAATTGGAAAACAGAGTAATTTTTTAGGTCATTTTCTTCATGGACTAAAACTTAAATCTTATGAATTTAAAAAATATTTATCAAAAAAAGAAACAAGAGTTATTTCAATAAATGTTTTCGGAAATAAAAATAAACCCTCAGCACAAAATCAATTAAAATTTAAAGCATTAGAAGAGGGTACTTTTTATGCTAGAGATTTAGTTTCTGAGCCAGGAAATGTTCTACATCCAGATGAATATGCTAAAAGGTTAAGTTCACTTAAAAAATACGGTTTAAAAGTAAATATATACGATGAAAAAAAATTAAAAAAACTTGGCATGCACGCTTTGCTTGGAGTGGGTCAAGGAAGTGTTAGAGGATCTTATTTGGTTACAATGGAATGGAACGGTGCTAAAAATAATTCGAAACCATTAGCTTTTGTTGGAAAGGGAGTTTGTTTTGATACAGGCGGGTATTCATTAAAACCAGCTAGATTTATGGAAGATATGACTTACGATATGGCTGGTTCAGCTACTGTTGTAGGTCTAATGAAAAACTTAGCATTAAGAAAAGCAAAAGTTAATGCTGTTGGTGTAGTAGGCCTCGTAGAAAATATGGTTAGTGGTAATGCTCAAAGACCTGGTGATATTGTGAAATCTTACAGTGGTAAAACTATAGAAATTTTAAATACAGATGCCGAAGGAAGATTAGTTCTAGCGGACGCTTTAACTTTTACTGAAAAAAAATTTAAACCAAAATTTATCGTAGATTTAGCAACTTTAACAGGAGCAATAATAGTCTGCTTGGGCTCGGAGTATGCGGGACTTTTTTCAAATGATGATAAATTATCTAAACAAATTTTTAATGCCGGTGAAAAGGTAGAAGAAAAAGTCTGGAGGATGCCTCTACATAAAAACTACGATAAACTTATGAACTCAAAAAATGCGGATGTGCAAAATATAAATTATGTTGGCGGCGCAGGCTCTACTACTGCTGCACAATTTTTACAAAGATTTATTTTAAATAAAACTCCATGGGC
>MDSZ01118506.1_pt1 | contig 10760 bp, 16 predicted proteins | sample 811201 | NCBI WGS metagenome assembly MDSZ01 (sample SAMN05326647, study PRJNA326480) | marine metagenome | isolation source: seawater | place: Indian Ocean: North | collected 2010
CCCCAGAGTCGAGTAACTGTTGTACTGCCATGCGATGACGTGTGAGTTCAATATATCGGGGATCGGGATTGGCTATAATCTTTTCAAACTCAACGGGCTTGCGAATGTGGATATTCATGTTCGTGTCAAGCTAGGGATCTTAAATACAGAAGTTTTTATTAGCAAGTCAAATGAATATAATAATATATTTTATAAGCACGTGAATTCAAAAGGTCATAGATATAATATCGCTTAATGTACACTTAAGTTGAATTAAATTCGTCTGCACTCGTGTAGAATAAGTCATGTCGAAACGACGCCGGATCAATCCTACTACAATCTTTGACCCTGTACATCGCGAATACGAATTGGGCCCCGAGATCATTGACATTATAAATACGTCCGAATTTCAAAGACTTCGGCGTTTGCGTCAACTGGCGACGGCGCATTGGGTTTGGCTTGGTGCGACGCATACAAGATTTGAGCATTCCATTTCGGTCGCATATTTGGCAGGTTTACTTGCCAAAGGCTTGCAGCAAAAGCAGCCCGAACTTTTCATTACGGACAGGCAGATCCTGTTAGTGCAGTTGGCAGGTCTTTTGCACGACGTTGGTCATGGCCCATTCTCGCACTTATTTGACGATGTCTTTCTAAAAGATTCCAAGGACGTCATGGCACATCACGAAAACCGATCTGTCACACTGGTCGATGTACTTTTGCGACATTCGAATTTCGACTACTCGGCGGAAGAGATTGCGTTTGTACAATCGATGATATCGCCAAAAGAAGGTCAACATAGTTTCTTCTATGACATTGTGGCAAACATGGACAGTCATTTGGACGTTGACAAGCTTGAATACATAAAACGCGATGCTCGAGCTTGTGGCCTCTCACAAGGCGGGTTTGATACGGACACGATGCGCATCATCAACTCTGCGCGCGTCATTCAGAATCGAATCTGTTATCATCAAAAGGTGTATGAAGACATATACAATGTGTTTCAAACTCGGTATCGTCTTCACACTACAGTGTACAGACATCCAGTTGTTGTCGCCATTCACCATATGGTCTCGGACGTTTTAACCATGTCCGGCTTACCATTGCGCGATTCCATCAAAGACATGCAGACATTTTGCAGATACGACGACACGATTCTTGATTTCATTCGCCATTCGACCGAAAAGTCTATGCGTCCAGCCCAAGATTTATTGCGCAGAATAGACGAACGTCAATTGTACAAAGTCATAGACACGTGTAAGAGAAGCAAGCCGTGGCCAACGCTACCGACTGTCGAAGCGATCGCAGCATTAGAGCCCGATTTAAATGCAAATGATTTCATCATGGATTGCTCGTGCGTAGGATTTACTGGTAAAGCCGATGGCCATCCCATGGATATGATTCGATTCTACGACTCGAACAAACCCAAAAGATCTTTCGTGATTAAGCGTCAGACCGTGTCTACATTGTTGACACCACGATACTGCGAGTACTGGACGCGTGTCATTGTTCGCGAGCACGACAAAATTGGATTGGTCGAAAAGGCATGGAAGAGTTGGCAGAATACTATTTAGAGTTACTAAAATATAAAAAAAATGTTACAACGTCGTCGTGTTAAATGTTGTTTTGTAGGCGATTATGGTGTTGGCAAAACGTCCGTCATGTATTCATTTTTAGACAGACCATTGACCAAAGTTCAAACAACTGTGGGCATTGACTTTTTTTCCAAAACCATTTGCGTGTCGAATACAGACATTCACTTGAGTCTTTGGGATACAGCTGGAGCAGAAAAGTATAGGTCACTCATGCATTCGTATTTGCGAGATGCTGACGTTGCTGTGTTAGTGTACGACTTGTCAAAGCGCGACTCGAATATAGTGAGTTGGATGCGTATCATAGAGCAGCACAATGCAAAAGTCATTGGCGTGTTAGGAAACAAAGACGATCTCACCAAAGAGTTTCAAGACGATTTGGACGACCTATTGTTCCCATGGTCCCGTCAACCATTGACCATATTGAAAGGCACTTGTTCTTCAAGAGAACCTCGGAGCGTCAAAACGTTTATGAAAAAATGTTTAAAGGCATTCATGTGCCAAAAAATATCACCCACTGAACATGTACATATAGATTTGAATGCGCCCAAACCAAAACGAAACAAATGTTGCACATAATCCAATTCATTCGTGGAAAACACGTATAAAGGTCATACAAAACAAACAAAATGTCTGCAGCTATGATCCAGAAACCCACAATCGCAAAAGTCCCGAAGCTGAGTCGCAAACAGCGCCGCAAAGAGAAAGAAGTCCTCGCCCTTCAGGAGCAAGCCGGCTGCATTTTGCCGGCGACGACATTTAAGCGCATCGTGACGCAAGAGGCTGCCAATCATTCTACCGAGCGTCTACGCTTCAATGCGGACGCCATTAGCGCGCTTCAGGTGGCGGCGGAGCAGGAGATCACCACCATGTTTCAAGGAGCCAACTTTTGTGCTCAGCTCGGCAAGCGTGACACTATTACCATACAGGACGTCCGCAACTACCAGGCAATTCGCACAATTGGATAAGTGACCCGACGTATTTAAATAGATTCACTAAATTATCATAACATTCAATGTCCATTTTAAATTGCCATACACGATTACAAATTGTAAATTGTACAGGTCTACCGGCATCGTTTACTATATGTCCGAAGGAAGGCCACATGCGCTTGCAACCTTTGCAAGACGCCCATGTGCACGCCACAGTAGAAACCAACGCTTCCTCTATTTCGGAATGGTTTCAAGAATGGATTCAACTTGTTAGTTATGGTCCAACGTACAAGCGTTTAGAATGGACCGTAGCCGGTCAAGCCGAAGAGACTGTAAGATTGCAATTACAATCGCCAATGACCATTCATTTGCAATGGACAGACCATTCCGTATCGTGGGAAAAACACTTACCCGGCAAATGGTCTGTTGATATTACCAAGGCCGTAGACGTCACCATTTTTTTAAAAGCAGATCTTGGAGAGTATGTAAAGCAAAGAAATTTTCAGGGACCGGCTTCAGTCAAAGCTGTACAGCTGAAACCGTATTTAGAATTAGCATGTGACGATGAAATTCCATTCGTCATTGAACAAGAACCTGTGGCCAATATGTATTGGTCGCCGCAAATCAATTTGCAGCAGATTGTAAATCCGGACAAGTCTTAAACTTCACCTTAAAGTCAGACTGTTCGGACAATGTATACTTACTGTCGAATTTACGACCTTTCTTTGAGCGCTTGCATGTAGACCACGCATCCGCCGCTTCTTTCGAAGAAAATTCGAGTTCCATCTCAGTGTCAGATTTCACGCACTTTGCCACGCGCCGATTCTGATACAGGTATATTTTTGAAATCGTCTCGTCGAGCTCTCCCAATCCCAATTTAAACACGTAATGTTTAAACCTGCCCATATGAAATGCAATGTCGTCTTCGTTTGTCAGTGTTGACGTCAACGGTTCTATCCATCGGTCATTATCATCGCGCGCATAGATAAACCATGTACGAGATAAAAAAAGTCCCATTCTTTATATTTTTGGTTTTCGTATTTAAGTAGTGTCCTCGTGTACAAGATGTCCAAAGAGTTTTATGTCCTTATGCTGGCCATGCTGGCCATTTTGGCATGGCATATGTCTGTACAAGTCGTGCATAGCAGATACGGTGACATATTCTTTGCCAGAACTTCCAAGCAAGCAAAAACCCTCTTTGCCCACAAACACAATATTCCAGCATCACATGTCATCGCATACGATGGACGCAAACCCAGAGAGTCTATATTGTTGTACGGTGATTGGTCTATAGGCGCCCGACCTGTAGTCGGAGACCATATACACATGGCCATTTCCTTTTGGATTCATGGCAAGCCTCGCGAACATGCTGAACACGATCGAAACCCAATAGAAGACGTCGAGTACGAACCACCCTTCCAAAAAGATGAGCGTCTCTGTCAGGTCGAAGGAAACATTGCATACAAAAAAGTATGGCCGCACGCCGGCGTACACACACACTGTGATGGTCTCATACACGTCCATCCATGGTCGGCCCCAAGAACATTGCGACGCGAGGGTCTAGATGTACAGCTTGGTCTCTGGTTTGATCAAGTCGGCATTGCGTATAGAGAATATCCCACAGTCTCTCTTCAATTCCCAAATGGACAACGCTACGACTCAAACGCAACTCACAGATGGCACATCGCAGAAAAAACATGCTACAAAAACCAAGACGCGCGTACATACACAGAATATTTAGACACCATATGGCTTGGTTATGCTTATGCTTCTTATGTTGTATGGTTTGATACTATAGGGTCCGATCCGCCGCCCGATATTGTCTCACACATTGAACATTTGGAACGTGTCGGCGTGCACGGTGCGTTCAATCAGCAGTATCCTCAGAATTGTGTTTACACGACCTGAGAGCACAGTACGTTGACCACCTCGGTCAGATTCTGCCATTTGGGCACCTGGCCTTTGGGACCACGAAGCACGTCCGAGCTGTACTCTTTGCCATTGATGAGGCGCTTGCACTTGTACTTGGACCAGAGAGCCGCGTCTGTGCCACGTAACTGAGACGGACACCCGTAAGACCAGTACTTTTCGCCCTTGAGCTGGCGGAGAACGCGCTCAATGTCAGAAATGGCGCGATGTTTTTCAGTCATGGCCCGTTTTGCCGTGACTTGCACGGAGTCTGCTTCGCGTTTGCGTTTCAGACTTTGGCTCCTGAAAAAATTAATTTCCGTTTGCATTTTTTTCAGTTTGGACGACTGTGCTAGTTTTTGGGCCTCGAATTGGGACCTATCCTTTTCCAAGGTCTTTTTGCGTTTTTCGAGGTCTTGACGCAAGCGTTCGACTTGTTTTTTCGCGCGTTCGTGTTCTTTCTTTTCACGATAAAAGTTGGCGCGCTGCTCGACAGACACGCCTTGATCTTTTTGGACTTGTGCGAGCTGATCCTTTAAATTCTTCACATCTTTTCTTAAAGAGTTTCTTTCAAGCAGGGCTTTCCAAGCATGGCTTTGCAATGCGTCATTTTCGTCTTTGAGTTCTTTTCGACGTTTCGTTTCTTTTTCAAGCTTATGCTTGAGATTCGTAATGCTCCTGTCCGAGTCGGCTTGTTTTTTTTCGAAGCCGGCTTGGAGCATTGTCTTTTCCTTTTTGAAGTCAGCCTTTTCTTTTTTGAGTTTTTTCTTATCTTTTTTCAAGGCTTTTTCGCGTTGAAGCGTGTGCAGTGTGACGACGTCGTCCTCGTCAAAGTCATCTTCAGAGGAATACGAGCCGTCTCGCGTGGCTTCCGAATCATCGGAATCGCTTCGGACGGTCACAAGCTTGTTCAATAAGAAGATGTCTCGAATAGCAGCCATGATGCATTTTTTGGAACTTGTTGACCCATATTTTTCAATGTGCGACTTGCGCAGACCGAGCTTACGGGCGTACTTTAGCAGCTCGCGTGTCGTCTGAGAGCTCAGTTCCTCGTTGCGGTCCTTGGCGTGTATCGTTTGCCACTGTTTCTTGAGCGCAGGGCTGTTGGTGAGCGTGTACTTGGTGGTGGGTGTGGACATGTTGATGCGTGTGCGTGTGATTTCAATGTTTTAATGTTGATTGTTTTAATGTTGACGATTTAAAAGAGTTTTTAAGTCCGTCCATGTCATATAATATTAAGTACCATATAGTATTTAAACCTAGCATCGGATTTTAATGCGCACGACTTGGGGGAGGGCTCAAAATCCGATGGCGGCGGGGAATATCGGGCCACTGTATTGAAATCAAAAGACCAACACAGAGTCATGCCCAAAGCAGCCCCCACCGATCGCGCCCACCGTGCCCTTGCCCGTAGTATGGACAAGATGGCCCGCCAACTGCGCCAAAACGATCAAAAGTTCAAGAAGTTCAAAAAAATGGCACTAGAGAAGGAAAAGGCGTACAAACAGCGCAGCGAACAAGACGCGAATATCCTCAGGGCCAGCCTTCGTAACTTTTCAGGTCCATATTACAAACAGCAAAAAGAATTGCTCGCCAAAAATGAAGAGGTCAAACAATTGAAAAAGGAGATTGAACGCCTGCGAGCAAATGCGCGCAAAAACCTTGTTTCTCTGCGCCAAGCTGTCCAAACCCGGATCAAGAGTCGAAAAATGCGCTCCGATGCTCCCGGAAAGACGCACAAGGCCTACAAGTACATGAAATTAGGTTCTATGGATATTTAAAGGAAAAAGTATTATTTCATTTAATCGTGTTTTGATTCTTGTTTTACAAAAATTCTATACGAAGCGATTTGGTCCTTCGCGAATGTTTTTAGCTGAGGTATGGCGGTTAACTCATCGTCTCCCGCAATGCAAACAGCATACTTTTTACTACGTCCTATAATTTGCGGAGACGTGACACCGGGCGATCCAATCACCTTTCGGTCACCGATAATTTCGTATAGCTTTTGCTGGAGTTGTTCTCTGTCGGGTTCTTCTGAGGCAATGCAGTATTCGCGGACGTCCACAATTTCCAAAAGTGTTTGCTTTGCGTGTTGAAAATGTGGACACCACGAATAGCCTACTATGAACCACTTCATTTACTAGAGCCACTGTCTTTAAGTAGTTGTCAATCCACATTTGGTTCGTCTCGATCTATAATGGCGATCAAGGATCAAGGTAATGAAGATGGCGAGTGTTGCAAATAACAAAACGGAGAAAAAGACAGAGTTGACAGAAAAAGAAATGCAATTGGTCAAATGGGAGGAGTGGGCTTTATCTGCGGAAGAGCACTATCATGCTCTAGAGCTGTGGCAGCGCAATCCAAATGGCTTGCCTATGGGCCATCATCGGTAGCACCAAATACCCATACACGGCCCTTGAATGTCTCTGCACTGAACTTCCATCGCCGACGCCAATTCATGGTGTTGTTCCTTCCAAGTCCACAAAGGCACATTCCATTGAGTGTCATGACCTATTTGCTGCATGAGTGCTCTTTCCCTCTCTGTGAATAAGGGCTTTTCCGATTTCAAAATGCCGGCAGCCTGGTCCGTTCCTCTTCTCATGAACACAAACATACATTCGCATTCTTCATTGAGCAAAACGTCAAAACAGTTTTGCAACATTGGTACGTTGACACGCTGACCATCAATCAAAAACTGCGCAAAGACTTTGAGAATGTCTTCGACAGATGCGTCTTGTGACAATGGCACAAACCAAGATGCGGCACACCCTTTGTTCAATAAGTTTCTCGAAGCAATTTGAACCCTTTCCGCTTGCATCTATATAATTTTTTTCGGAGACTCTTTATAGGCAATACATTAAAATATAAATGGTTTTCTTTGTTTATCAGATTAGCCAGTTAAAGGTATCATTTCGAGCTCTTCTGATTCTGATTCTGATTTGGATTCGGTCACAGGAAAAATAGATGGGAACTCTGTGGGAGCCATAGGTAATTGCACTTCTGCGCATATAGATTCATACTCGCGTTCGACTTCGTCATCATCGATTTGAAATGCGCTTTGAGGTGTCGTAAGTGTCTCATTGATTTCGCAAGCGTCTTCTATCATTTCAGCCAGAGTATCTTGCAGGCGTTCGACTTTTTCAATGTCGTGTTCGTCTAAAAATTGCCGGTACGTCTTGGTGGTAATTTGCACTGCTTTAATGTGCATTTTAGTGACATTCAACGATTCCAGTTGATATCGCTTATTCATGCATGCTGTTAGGCGATTTTCCATATTTGTTTTGTGATGTCGAATCATGTGTATGGTTCTCATGTGTCTCAGGCAATCGGATTTTCTATGCATTTTGGAGCGCACAAGTCGAAATTCGTTTTTGATTTGCGACTCATACTTGTTAATGAGCAATTGCAGCGTTTTCTCTACGTCTTGCAATTGGTGAATGCACTCGACGACTTGTACAGCGGACGATTTAAAACATAGCGTCCCCATGTGCAATTAGTGACGGGGAGTATTTATACACAGTCGCACAAAAAAAATATGGTTCTTCATGTATCATTTTACAAACCTGTAGACTATTTTGGCGGCGTATTCAATCGTTTGGCTGCCTGGTGGACAGCGGGAAGTTTTTGCCATTGTGAATTAGTCATAAAGACCACTCCAACAGAAGTCATGGACGCGGTCAAACATATATACACCAATGCACAAAACGGAGTCTACCCTCCAGAGGATTGTCAACGTATTATATCCCAAATTGAAATGTCCTTTTTTGACACGGGGTTCAGAAAGTTGGCACAATCTTCCGATGAGTTGACACTGTCGTTTTCCCAGATATTGGGTCAAAAGGCCTCGGTGCGCGCATTGAAAGAAACGGCACATGATACTTGGTTTAAGGTGCCCCAAGAGACCGACGATTACGCTATAATGTTGCCGGTCTCGTTCGAAGTTACGCCAGAGCAACAACAAGATACACTGACGTTTGCCATTGAATCTTTGGGCAAAGAATACGACACTACAGGCGCTCTCTGTTCGTGGTTACCGTTCGGTGCGGACGATGTTGATGAAAATAGCGAGACATATTTTTGTTCTGAATTTGTCGTCGCTGCATTTCAACGTATTGGATTTATGGAAACATTAGATGCCAAAAGAACTACTCCGAACTCACTCTTCTCATATTTGAAGTCAGCTTAACCATACAAAGTATAAATACAAAGATTATTTGTTTGATTATGGAAGATCCCGAATCAAAGTCGGGTCTTGTCTCTGACGATTCTATATCACATGCTCCCCTTACTTTGTGCTCCATTGTATTTAGATTGAAACGAGACAAATTGTCCTTGCGTGAACTCATTAAATTTGCCGCGGTGATTCTATGCGTACAGCTCATATGCGCTGTAGGCATACTGTTTATGAGACCGTCTGTCGAAGGCGCAGTGTTAGGACGTTGGTTTGTAGTCTTGACTATGGTTCCAACGTGCATTTTGTACATTTTTACGTACGCCAATATAGTTACAGGTCCGTGGGGATCTGAAAATAGTCGATTTTGGTGTGACATTCGAATCATGTACGTTCGCGGATTTAACACCATTCGCACTGTTCTCAACATGTTTTCACATTCCTTTTTGCTCATGTTCATGGCCGTGCTTGTAGGAAACGTAGAGGCACTTTCGCTTGCATTGATTTTTATTGTATCTATACTTTCCGAATGGCAACACGGTATGGCTGAAAACACAAACCAATCCGAAGTCAAAGCCTACGACAAATTCATGGAAAGTGATATTCTGTGTGTAGAAACCCTGCACTTTTATCAAATGCAACACAGACTCGAAAAGGTCACGTGGTCCTCTTTTGTATATGCTATGTGCATCAAATTCTACACGGTCACTGCCATCATGTGCACGGCAGACATCTCAAATCCGTCCTATGTGTTTCAAACACCCATCATCATCACGATTATTTTGTACACTTGTATACTGCCGCCGATTCAAAGCTTTTTATATTTAAAGTGCATGATCACGTTTAGCCAATTAGAATTATACAGAACGGTCATGGACGTCGTGTTCCCAGTGCTGATTGTGTCATTTTCACTTGTGTAACTCGCAAAATCCACCCTTGTCAATGACGATCATGAATATATACATTATTTATAATTGCCAATGCTCGATCAATTACCAGATGACATTCGAACGCAAGTAAACAAGTATTCATCCACACAAATCATTCGGCAATTTTGTGTCAATTACGCACTAAATCCGTCGGCTACTGAACACTTTCGAATTTCTGAGCTTGTATCCGATCCACAACTCTGGTTCATTGGCACGGAAGAAGCCAAAAAAAGAAACGCTTGGTTGCAGGAAGTGTATCCGAAAGACATCAAATGTGCGGACGATATGGAGGACTCTATGCTTCAGTGTGGAAAATGCAAACAACACAAGGTCGATTATTTCCAGAAACAAACACGCGGCGCGGACGAACCCATGACTGTATTTTGCCACTGCCTTAATTGCGGTGCTCGCTGGCGGCAGTAGAACAATCTAAGGGAACACCGGGTGCCACGTCTTTCGAAATACGTTCCCCCTCAGAGTCCACGCACCAACATGCTCCAGTTGACGCCCAACATTGCTTTGGACGCCAGGCGCCGTTATCGTCACACTGAGGTCTGTAAGAACCAATCAGATACATTGTGTATTGAGGACATGGGATCGCAGCAGCGACGGATAGTAGAATCCACAGTATACGCATAAATCTATTATTAAAGTTGTTTATTTATACCTTAGATGAACTGTTGGGAAAGTATATGTATACCTATTATTTTCATGTACAGATGCGCCGTGCATTGCTCACCGTGTTGTTTTAAATCGCGTACACGTATAAAAGAACCCTTCGACGTGCAATTGCAACTAAACACCAATCGGAAAGGTGGTTATTTTACAAACTACTACGCCAGTAAAACGTGCACAAGAGAAACATTTTACACGTATCTGTCGCTACGACTTAGATCGCGTTGTCCAAAGTCAGAATTGAAATTTGTTCAGCGCCTTGCTAAAAACATGTCTACAGACGGTCAGGTGCCTGCACAATTCAATTCTTCATGGTACGACGAAACACCAGTGTACATGAAAAACAACCGAAAAGTCATTGATGCAAACATGTTTTTCATTATCATGGCATGGCACTGTTGCGAATTCGATCAAGACGCAGTTGAAAAGTTGTACTTGACGTGTCAAAGGGCTTTTGAGTGGTTGAAGACATACTCGTGCAACGATACCATTTACGAACCCGTAGGCGTATCGTGGGAGGACACTCGAAAACACTCTGGCCACCTACTTCTCACCAACATTATCATGATTCGCACCA
>MDSZ01183309.1_pt1 | contig 10759 bp, 7 predicted proteins | sample 811201 | NCBI WGS metagenome assembly MDSZ01 (sample SAMN05326647, study PRJNA326480) | marine metagenome | isolation source: seawater | place: Indian Ocean: North | collected 2010
GAGCTTTATTTAAATAATAAAACTAGCTAAAATTATTACCATATATTTAAGGCAAACAAATAGAAGCTGTTTTTTTGATTTACTTTAAAATGATTATTTTTATTAGACTAGTTATAAAATTAACATTGATTACATATACACTATAATGGTTGTTACAACCCAGCTTGAAGATGTTTTTCTTTTAAAAACTAATTTACATAATGATGCCCGAGGAAGTTTTAAGGAGGCATTCAATCTTAAAGTTTTTGAAGATTATATTGGTAAAAGAATTGATTTTTGTCAAGATAATATAAGTGTTTCAAGAAAAGGAGTAATAAGAGGTCTTCATTATCAACTTGACCCACACAGTCAATCTAAATTAGTTAGTGTTATTAGTGGAAAAGTTCTAGATATTGTTGTTGATCTTAGAGAAGGTTCTCCAAGTTTTGGAAAACATATTTCACAAGAACTAAGTGCTGAAAATGGATTTCAGCTTTTTATTCCAAGAGGTTTTGCACATGGTTACATCACATTAAGTGAAAAATCAATTTTTCATTATAAGGTAGATGAATACTATCACCCTGAGAGTGATAGTGGCATAGCAGCGAATGATAAAACTTTAGGAATTAATTGGCAGATTCCAGAGTCAGAATGGGTTCAATCTGAAAAAGATAAGAATCACCCAAGTTTTGGTGAGGCGAATCTCTTTAATTATAAAACTGATTTATATGGCTAGGATTTTAGTTACTGGTTCAAGTGGTCAACTTGGTCAATGTTTTAATTTGGTGGCTAATGAATTCCCAATGCATAAATTATTATTAGTAAGCAAAGCAGAAGTAGATATAAATAATACAGAGACACTTTCAAATAAGTATTCAGAGATTCCTTTTGATTTAATTATCAATTGCGCTGGATATACAAATGTAGATAAAGCTGAACATGAAGTTGCAGATGCAGAAAGAGTTAATTTTCTAGGAGTAAAAAGTCTAGTCAATTTTGCTGAAGAAAAAAAAATAAAAATTATTCATTTCTCGACTGATTTTGTTTTTGATGGTAAGCTATCTTCCAGGTCATATAATGAAATGGACACAACTAATCCCATTAATATTTACGGTAAAACTAAATTATCAGGAGAGAATGCTATAAAAAATGCAAAATGCCCACACACAACGTTTAGAATATCATGGCTATTTAGTCCCTTTGGCAATAATTTTATCAAAACTATTATTAAAGCTTCTCGAACAAAAAATTCACTTGAAATTGTAAACGATCAATGGGGTAAGCCAACATATGGATTAGATCTTGCTCGAGCATTATTAAGTAGGATAGAACACCCTAATTTATTTAAGTATGAAACTTACCATTATGCACAAGGACCTAAAACAAATTGGTGTAGGATAGCATCAAAAGTTATAAATTTCATAGGTGTCGACTGTAGTATAAGCCCAATATCTTCATCTCATTATCCAGCAGTTGCAAAGCGCCCATTAAGTACATCTCTTGATACACAAAGAATTCAAGATACCTTAGCTTTGACAATTCGAGATTGGGAACATGCATTGGAAGAGTGTTTAAATAATTTAACAACAAATGAGGTCGTTTAAATCTATCTTAGTTACTGGAGGGGCTGGTTTTATAGGGTCTCATGTTATTAGATATATGGTCAACAATTATCCTGACACGCATATTGTAAATCTTGATGCTCTTACCTATGCTGCAAATATAAATTTATTAAATGACTGTAAGGATAGTCCAAACTATGAATTCATTCATGAGGATATAACAAATTTTGGTCAATTGAAAAAATTGTTCTCAAATTATAATTTTGATGGAGTCATACATCTAGCTGCAGAGTCTCATGTAGATAATTCCATAAAAAATCCATTTGCATTCTCCAATACAAACATACAAGGAACTCTTAATCTTTTAGAGATTTCACGCCAAAGTTGGGATAAACAAAATAATAATTCAGTTTTTTATCATATTTCAACAGATGAGGTGTTTGGTAGTCTAGGCAATCAAGGGTCATTCAATGAAGCAACTCCATACGATCCAAGATCACCCTACTCTGCATCAAAAGCAGCATCAGATCATTTTGTACGTGCTTATTTTCATACATACGGATTGCCAATAGTTCTTTCTAACTGCTCAAATAATTTTGGGCCTGGACAACATTCCGAAAAACTAATTCCTTTAATGATAAAAAATATAGTTATGGAGAAACCTTTACCCATTTATGGAAAAGGAGATAATATTCGAGATTGGCTTTATGTTGAGGATCATGTAAAGGCTATTGACCTAATTCTTCATAATGGAAAAATTGGTGATACATACGTAATTGGTGCTAATAATGAACAAAAAAATATAGACTTAATTCACCATCTAATCAGAATTATTGATGATGAACTAAATCGGCCTAGCGGAAGCTCATTAAAGCTTATTCAATTTGTTACTGATAGGTTAGGGCATGATTTTAGATATGCTATTAATTCGTCTAAAATAAAAGATGAATTGGGATGGAGAGCATCTACCTCTTTCCAAGAAGGTCTGGAGAAAACGTTAAATTTTTATTTAGAAAAATTAATCTAAATATATTTTGTAATGAAGAAAGCCTCAATGAAACTTATAAATTTATAATATGTTGCTAAATCCAGTCATTATCATATTTCTTTTAAGCATTAGCTTTATAATTCATTACTTTACCCAAAGATTTTTTTTTAAAAGGGAACTAACTGATGTAATTAACGATAGGTCTTCTCATAGTTCAGCTGCTTCACCTTCAGGTGGTGTAGGAATTTTTATTACACTTTTTCTGATCTCTTTATATTATTATTTGAGTGGATATGAAATCTATGACTTTTCAATTATTATACCATTATCTATTTTAACTCTAGTTGGTTTTTATGATGATCTCTATAATGTAGATTTTAAATTAAAATTCATATTTCAAATAATTGTAGCTAAAATTATTATTGATAACGGGTTTATTATTGATAATCTTCATGGAGTCTTTGGACTATTTGAAATTAGCAGAATATTTGCTCAACTTCTTACCATATTCATAATTGTTGCAATTATAAATGCCATTAACTTTATTGATGGAATTGATGGTCTAGCGATCTCTGTAGGTTTACTCTTTATAATTTCATTTGAGTATTTTGCAAAAATGAGTACTGGATTCTCACTACTAAACATTATTGTCATATCGTCACTACTCCCTTTGTACTATTTTAACTATAGAAAAAAAAATAAAGTTTTTTTAGGAGACTCTGGATCATTATTACTTGGTGGAATTATAAGTATATATGTAATATTTATACTTTCTAATAATTACATAATAAAAAATGAATATGACCTTCATAAAATTATTTATGTTATTTCTATTTTAAGTTACCCAATAGTAGATATTATAAGAATTTTCTTTTTACGAATAATTAAAGGTAAATCTCCATTTATGCCGGACAGGAATCATATTCATCATTTTATTCTCGATAAAGTAAAAAACCACTTTTATACAACTTTTTTGATATTATTATCCTCTATTGCGCTACTAATTTTTCTACAATTAGTTTTCTAATTAAAGTCTTTTGTAAAATTCATTAGTAATTTATCATCAGGAAACATCTTTATACTATTTATAAGTTTACCGAAAAAAATAGACCTATTAAAAGAAGGTATTTTTGAGAATTCATTAAAAAAGAAATGGTGAACTTTGACATTACTACTTTCAAGATAATTTGATGATTGATAAAAAATTTCACTTTTGCCTAGGGCAGAACTAAGACTAAAAAAAATCTCAGCATAAATCTCATCATTTGTATTTTTTTCGAAAAGGTACTTTGATACTTCAAAGGCGCCAACCAGGTTATTAGATTTTAAAAATAAAGTTAATTTTTCTTTCCATGTTATATCTAAATATGGGTTAACCCGCAAAGAGTAGTCAAGTAATCTATTTGCTTTTTCAAAATCATTTTGATTGATAAATTCCTTAGCCAAATATGTTGCAATTGGAATAGTGTTACTTGATAAATTTGGAAATTTATAATCTATATCAATATTTAGATTTGGATTGTATTGATTGGGGTCACTGTAGAATCGGGTAATTAGGATATCCTCTTTGATAAGTGATTGGTGCTGTTTAAATGATAGAATTGATGAAAATATTAATGTAACAACTATTATTAAATTAAAAGCAAAAAAAGATGAACTTTTGAAGTATTTTGAATCTTTCTTAATAATTAATATAAAAGCTGAAAGGAATATAAAAGGTATTATCTCCTGAGGTCTGTGAAAAGGAAAGTTAATCAGTGAATTAATTAAAAAAATTAGAATTGACCCAAGTAAAAATATATTAATTTGATTTTGTTTAAAGTTATTAAGAATCAATGATAAAATTAGAGTTAAGAAAAAAGTATATGAAAAAAATCCAAAAATACCAGTTTCGGATAACAGCTGTAGAAAGTCATTGTGTGTATAGTATGGAATAATACTTATGTTATCATAAAACTTTAGTGATTCGGTTTTAAAAGAGCCTATCCCATTTCCAAACAGTGGTCTTTCAATAAAAAGGGATATAGCATTTGTGTAATAGTCGATTCTTTGATTTAAAGACTCATCATTAACTAGATTTAATATATTCTCAATTTTATAGCTTGCCAGATTAGTGCTTTTAAATAAAAGTGTAAGAAATATTCCTACTATGACAGACAGGCTAAATAAACTTGACTTTAAAAAAAAATTTCTTTTTTGAACAAATAAGAAAGCAACATATAAAACTAATATAGATAAAATAGCTGCTCTACTCTGTAATAAAATAATTGATGATAACGTTGAAAATTCAACCAATCTAAGTAATATTAATTTTAAGTTCCATTGGCTATCAATTTTACTAATTAAATATAAGAGAAGAGGTAATTTAAATGCCATGGAAAATGAACTAACATTTCTATTCATTGAGATACCTTTTAATTCATCAATGCCATATAACAAGAAGAAAGAGTTTGTGTAGATAGTTTCGATTATTAGCGAATACACAAATAGTGATATAACTATATCATTTGAAATATTTACCTTGAGAAGCGCATTGAAAGACAGATAGAAAGTAGAAACTATTATTAATATTTTTGAAAGAGAAATAATTGATTCATTAATATTATTACTTGTAAATATTGATAGAGTAGATGAAAGTATCAGTACTAAAAGTGTTAAAGAAATAATTTTTTCGTATCTAAAAGTATAGGGCCTTGAAGTAAAGTAGTATATACTGTAGAATAATCCACTTATTGAGACTAGGAACCATCTTATTCCAACACTATCAATTGCTGTAAGTTTTGGTGCTAATACAAATAGTAATAATGAGGTTAAATAAAAAACCTCAGCCCTATTCTGTTTTAATTGATTTATCATTTTGAGCCATTGAGCAGTAGTCTCCAATTAGAGGATATGCTGGTGAATAGTCGAAGTTAGAAGATGCGTATATAAATTCACATGCTTTTTCAAAATCTTCCAAAGCTGCATATGTTTGAGCTAAAACAAACTCGGACTTACCTGTCATAGGGTTTAATGAGTCAATAACATAGGTTAGATAAGGGATTGACTCTTCGTAGTAACCAAATTTAAAATTGCTAATACCAGCATTTTCATACAAAGTATATTCTAAAGGGTTTAGCTCTGCTGCGTCACCATAATACATAGCAGCTAACCTAAAATTTCCTTCATCAAAATACTTACTGCCAAGCTCAGCAAATTCAATAGATTTATCAACTTGTTCTTTACCATATAATATATATATTGATGTTAACTTGATACGGGAATATAGACCAGAAGATGGAAATTTTTTTATAGCTTCTTTAGCTTTTTCTTTAGCATAATCAGATATTGAATCCTGTCTAGTTAGTGAGCTTGCTAGATAAAAATTCCACATAGCAGGCTTATTTTTCTTTTCAACAATTTTAAATATTGAGTCTAATTTTGAGTATTTTCCTGTTGCAAGGTAAGCCCTTGAAAGCTCTAAATAATGTTTTTGATTATTGGGAATGCCTGTAAATGCTTTTTCAGCATAGACAAGGGCACTGTCTAAAACACCAAGCTTATAAAATATTTCTGCTTTAACAGATTCATTATACATAATGTATGGATTCGATCCTTTTGATTGATTTAATAAATCTAAAGCTTTTGAGTATTGGGCGCCTAAGTAGTAATATTTTGCAACTAAACCTTTGATTGGCAAAGTTGTTAAAGACAGGTCTGGAAAATCAAGACTAAGTGCATTAAATCGAGCAGTAGTCTCTTCTTTATATGACCCTGTGTTCATGTCATTATATATATCATACTGAATTTCTGATGAAATATTATTTATGTAATGAAAATACACAGTTATAAGTGAGCTTATTATAAGTAAAGTTTTAATTATTATCCTCATGAGAAATATTCTTTATATAAAGCGTTAATGCCAGAAATAATGCTAAATAGAACTGTTGAGAAGCCCTTATAAATGGAAAATTTATATTAGCATCAACTAAATAGACAATAAAAACTGAAATTAGAGTAATAATATAAGGGTCCTGTTTATTTTTTATAAAGTGCTTATATAAGCTCATTAGTGCAAAAAAGAAAATTGATAAATAGAATACAAGACCTATAACACCAAGTTCAGCGCCAACTTCTAAAAAGTCATTATGCATGGTATATGGAATTATATAGCTAATAATATTTTGTTTATCTCTTTCTATTGATTCAATTTTCCAATTTCCAAGTCCTACTCCAAATATTGGATTTTTTATAATTTGATCAATGCCGTATTGATAATATCTAATTCTTGTATTGGTAGACTCTTCTTGAAAGTCGATTGAATTAATTCTATTTATAGCATGAGCTGAATTGTTAAATCCTAATGAAAACGAACTAAGGACAAAAGATAAAATTAGAGATGTTGTAAAAATACCAAAAAAGGAAATTATTTTTTTCTCAGCAGATATAAAAAATATTATTAAATAGAATATTAGTAATACACTTAAAACTACGTAAGAGGTTCTTGCAGACATTAAAAATATCATGAACAAAACAACAATACTTCCTAATCCTGAAAGGATTTTTAACAATTTACTCTTTGATTTTAAAAATAAGTAAATTAAAAAAGGTAATTGGTAGAGATATACTGCAGCCGTAATATTTCTATTTGGAAATACCCCTTTTAACAAATCGTTAAAAGAAAAATCATATTTTGCAACACTAGTGATTTTAAAAAGCATATTATAAGAATAGGCTAGCTGCGCAATAACAATAAGAGATAGAAAGAGGCCAATATAATACCCCCTAAATTTATTAAATTTTATAAATACGTATAGTGTTAAAAAAGAAAAGTAAAAATTAAAAAAAGAAAAAGATCTAATAAATACTTCATTTGAGTTAGTTGCATATATAGCAGATAATAAGCCCCAAGCTATGAAACATAAAATGGAAATTGAAATTTTACTTCTAAGTGTTTTAAATAATAGATTACTAAGGTTGGAATCACTAGAAATATAAACTAATGAAAATGTATTAATAGAACTGAAAAGCAATAACCTCCATGTATTGGCGTCAAGACTAGGTGTAAAAGGGTAGATGAAAAGTGCTAGGAAATTTAAACAAAGTAAAAATCGCGTAACTAGTCTTTTCTCCATCCGTTAAAATTAGCAATAAAAAAAACCCCCTCAAAAAATGAGGGGGTTAATTTTTTAGAAATAACTCTAATAGCTTAAACTATTATAGCCATCCTGATTTGTTAGTAGTTGCAGCAACTTGAGTTGTTGAAGTAGTAGCTGTAGACACATCAGCAAATACAGCAGCGTATGCTGTGTTTGGACCTATGAAGTGAGTACCAGATACTAATTTAATAGTATCGTTACCCGTATCTGTAGATCTAGATGCAGCAGCACCAGCAGTACCAAGAATACCTGATACAGCACCACCACTAAGTGTATAAGATACCACAGCAGAACCAGATAGTGCAGCAGCAGTATTATCGTTGTTTACAATTTTCACAGTAATACCTGGAACATTGTTAACACCAACGTTTAAGAAGAACCCTGAAGTCCATCCTTGCTTATCTTGTGAAGCAACATTTGATGTAGCACCAGCATCCATACCAATAGTAGTAGATGTCTGTGCAGCATCAATAACAAATGAAATTGTTGGTACAGAAGTTACACCAGTTGTCATATCATCTGAGTAGTTGTGACCACCCGTAACAATTGAAACTCTCTTTGTAATAGTTACATATGCACCATCAGAAGTAGCACCATAATCGTAACCTTGAGTTGCTGGGTTAGCCATAGCACTAATACTAGCAGCAACAGCAGCAGCAATGTCCTCAGCACCTTCTCCAGCAGTCAGTGTAATCTGACCTGAAGCATAAGTAGAACCTAATTTGTACCATAAGTCGTTACCTCCACTATTTCCACCAGTAATAATAGAAACAGCACCTGCAGAACCGTCACCTTGAGTAAACTTAATCTCTTGGTTAGATCTATAAGAACCTGTGTTAGTAGCCGTTATAGTAATATCACTACCCCATGAAGTATCTCCATTAATGTAACTAACTAGATCTGAAACAGTTGTTACAGTTGATCCATTGTATGTATCACCTGCGTCAAAAGTTTTAGCTAATCCGTTAATAGTAATAGTGAACCCTTCATTTGTTGTAGTAGTATTTAATGTTGTGTTACCAACTCTTAATGCGTTGTGAGAAACTTCAGTTGTATATGTTGTAGTCTCTCTAACAGTTGAACCACTAGTTGCAGTTTCTGCAGCTTCAAGAGCAGTAATTGCATATAATGATGTTCTGTTACTAAATGCAGTTGCCTGAGTAGTTACAGACGGAGCAGAAGGAACAGCAGTATCAGTATAAAGACCGTTTAAAGTAGACTGAACTTCGTATTTTGTAATTGCATCGATAAATACATATAAACCATATGTAGCATTAACAGCACCATCAACATGTTGTAACCACGTTTTAAGTGTTTTAATACCACCTCCACCAGTAGTTGAACCTACATCAGTAAGAGAGTTTGAAGTACCTGTATCATAGCCATCTTTTACAAGATCGAATGTAAGGTTATTGTTGAAAACGTGAGCGTAAGCAGTTGTAGCTGAACCATCATCAGTTAAACCAGTAAAGTCAACAGTTGCTAAAACAGCGTTTGTGTAAACTAATAGACCTCCCACGTCGTCCATACCAGCTGTTAAGCTAGCTAGAGAAGGGTTAGTATTAACATTTACAGTAACACTTTTCTCAGCAGCAGATGTGCTTGAACTTCTTAAAGCAGTAGTATGGTTTAACGTAAGTGAAGCTAAATCAGCGTGACCAGAAAATTCAACAGATCCAAGTTTTGCACCTGTTACGTTTACTGAAGTCATGTTATCATTGTCAACTACGTATAAATCCATAGCGTCTGCAGAAACAGTAAGAGACTCTAAGTTTGGATTTTGATCCACGTTAATATCACCTGCAACACCAGAAATCGTAAGTGTTTTTAGGTTTGCAAGAGTTGTTAAGTCAAGATCTCCTTTATCATCAGCAACAAATCCATCAGCATCATATCTTAGAGCAGCAGTTTGTGCAGCAGTTAATGTAGACTCAGAATCAGCAGCCATATCAATAGTTGCAGTAACTAAGTCATCAGCAGCAGCAGATACAGTAACTGTAACACCATCTGTGATTGTTAAAGTTTCAACACCAGCGTTAATTGTAATATCACCGATATTTCCTGAAACATTTACAGTAGCAACGTTAGTATAAGACTGATCTGAATCTTGCATTAAAGATGAAGTATAAGCAGCAGGTCCGTTTAATGTAAGGTTAGTTTCCTCATAAACACCTAAAGTATTTAAATCATCTAAAAGAGGCATATCAAGAGTTGCACCTTTTTTTGTTATAATAGTTAACTGAGAACCAGGGTATCTTGTAAGCTTTGACAAGTGTACCTCAGTAGCTTGATCAAATTGGATACCAGCATCAGTTTCACCAGATGTAGTAATAGTAGTTACAGAAGCAAGAGCTCTAAGATCAATAATTGAGATATTAGCTTCATACTGATCATTAAGAGTAATGTTTGCAGCAGAAGTTAAAGCTTTCATTTGGTAACCACCTTTTTGATTCATAGTAATATCAGCAGCAGAAGTCAAGTTGTTAAAAGTCGTTTCAGTAGTTGAAGACGAGTTAAAAACAAGGTTTCCTGTCATAGTGTTAATTCTATTAACAAGAGTTTGAACTTTTGTCTGATCCATAGCAGCAGAAACTGTAATAGTTGCACCAGCATTAAGAATATTTAATTTGTTTCCTAAAGCAAGAGCAGCATCTAAAGTAGCTGCACTATTAACCGAGATTGCAGTTGAATAGATATTACTAGTAGATAGTAATTCATCTACATCAGCTTCAATAGCATCTATTTCTGCTTGAAGTGCTGAAACAGCAGAAGCAGTAGCAGCTGTAGCTAAAGAAGCTTGAACTGCATCAACATCAGCTTGCAAAGAAGCAAGAGAAGAAGAAAGTGCAGTCAACTCAGATGAGCTTGCAGCAGCAGCAATACCAGACTGAAGACCACTAATAGTCCCAGAAAGGGAAGATACTTGACCTGATAAAGATGATAAACCGTCAACTTGAGATTTTAAAGCACTTATTTGTGCATTTAAATCATCGAATTGATCATCATAATTTTGACAACCCACAAATACAAGTGAGGCAGCCAAAAGGGTTAATAATCCTTTTTTCATTGTTTTAAAATTTAATTTATATTTA
>MDSZ01204612.1_pt1 | contig 10759 bp, 13 predicted proteins | sample 811201 | NCBI WGS metagenome assembly MDSZ01 (sample SAMN05326647, study PRJNA326480) | marine metagenome | isolation source: seawater | place: Indian Ocean: North | collected 2010
ATTAGTTAAGAGAAGAGGAAAAGTGTATATTATAAATAAAAAAAATCCAAAATTTAAAGCGCGCCAAGGTTAATCAAAAATGGACAACAATGATCACAAAAGCACCTGGGAAGGTTTCACAAAATTTGTTCTATGGGGCACAATAGCAGTTATAGTAATTCTTGTAGCTCTAGCTTTCTTTTTACTATAAATAAAAATTAAAATGATTATTGGATCTACAAAAGAAAATTTATCATTAGAAAAAAGGGTAGCTTTAACTCCAGAAACCGCAAAAAATATTATTGGTTTAGGGCTTAAGATTTGTATTGAAAAAAATTATGCTAATCATATAGGATTTAAGGACAACGATTTTGAAAAAGCTGGAGTAGAAATAAAGAATTCCTCAAATGAAGTCATTAATTCTTGTAACTTATTAATTAAAGTAAACTGCCCCAATAACGATGAGATCAAAAATCTTAAAAATAATTCAATTCTGATAGGTATGTTAAATTCCTCACAAAATAAAAATCAAATAAATGAAATGTTAAAAAAAAATATAAGTATATTTTCGCTTGAACTTTTGCCAAGAATTACAAGAGCTCAATCTATGGACGTGTTATCTTCACAGTCTAATTTAGCTGGGTACAGAGCAGTAATTGATTCAATATATGAATTCGAAAAAGCCATTCCAATGATGATGACGGCAGCCGGAACTGTACCAGCTGCAAAAGTTTTAGTAATTGGAGCTGGAGTTGCAGGTTTACAAGCCATTGCTACAGCAAAAAGGTTAGGTGCAATAGTGTCAGCAACAGATGTGAGATCAGCTTCAAAAGAGCAAGTAGAGAGTCTTGGTGGAAAATTTTTAACTGTAGATGGAGCTGAAGATTTGGAAACTTCTGGGGGTTATGCAAAAGAGGTAAGCGAAGAATACAAAAAAAAACAATCAGCAATGATGGAGGAGGCTTTAAAAAAAAATGATATAGTAATATGCACTGCCCTTATACCTGGAAAACCGGCACCTAGAATTTTAACAGAGAACTTAGTAAAATTATTGAAACCAGGATCTATTATTTACGATTTAGCAGCTGAACAGGGGGGAAACTCTGCTTTTTCAGAGCCAGGAAAAATCAATATTGTAGACAATATTAAGGTTATAGGAGTAAAAAGTCTTATGAACAGATTACCTTTAACAGCATCAAGTTTGTATGCAAAAAATTTATTTAGTTTTATTCGTAACTTATACAGCAGAGATAAAAAAGATTTTAATCTTAATCTTGAAGATGAAATTATAAGTAAAACTTTAATTAAGGAGGTTTAGATATGGAAATAGATCCATTTATATTCAGATTAAGTATTTTTATTCTTTCAATTTTTGTGGGCTATTATGTTGTTTGGAGTGTAACGCCATCTTTACACACTCCATTAATGTCAGTAACAAATGCCATATCCTCTGTAATTATTGTAGGTGCTATAATTGCAGCTCTAGCAGGATCATCAACAGATATTTTTAGCTCTTCAAGTATTTTTGGCTATTTAGCAATTGTTCTTGCTGCAGTAAACATATTTGGTGGATTTTTAGTAACTCAGAGAATGCTTCAAATGTATAAAAAAAAGAAGGATAAGAAAAAATGATATCATCAAATTTGTCAGCAATTTTTTATTTAGTCTCAGGGATATTATTTATTTTAGCTTTAAGAGGATTATCTTCTCCAGATACATCTAGGCAGGGAAATTATTTTGGTATTGCTGGTATGATGATTGCAATCATTGTAACCTTTTTATCAATAGGTAATTTCTCAACATCATTTATATATGTGATAATATTGTTATTAGCAGGTGGTACTATCGGAGCTTTTATTGCATTTAAGATTCCAATGACTGCAATGCCAGAATTAGTTGCGGGCTTTCACAGTTTAGTGGGTTTAGCAGCAGTGTTTGTAGCAGTTGCAGCATTTTTAAACCCAAATGTATTTAACTTAGGATCTGTGGGAAATATTAAATTAGCGAGTTTAATTGAAATGTCAATTGGAGCAGCAGTAGGGGCAATTACTTTTTCAGGTTCTATAATCGCTTTTTTAAAACTAAGAGGAATCATGTCGGGCGCACCAATAACTTTTTTAGGACAACACTATTTAAATTTAATACTTGGAATTGGGATTTTTGTGCTTATTTTCTATTTGTGTAAAACTCAATCTGAAAATATTTTTTGGACAGTTTTAACTATTTCTTTTTTAATTGGAGTTTTGTTAATAATTCCAATAGGTGGAGCAGATATGCCAGTTGTTATATCAATGCTTAATTCCTACTCAGGATGGGCTGCAGCTGGAATTGGCTTTACTCTTGAAAATACAGCTCTCATTATTACTGGAGCACTTGTTGGTTCCTCTGGAGCAATTCTATCATATATAATGTGTAAAGCGATGAATAGATCTTTCTTTAGCGTAATTCTAGGCGGATTTGGTGCTGAAAGTTCTTCTTCTGAATCAAATGCTCAAAAAGATAAAAAACCAGTCAAAAGCGGTAATGCCGAAGACGCAGCGTTCTTGATGAAAAATGCATCTTCTGTAATTATAGTACCTGGATACGGAATGGCTGTCGCTCAGGCTCAACACGCTTTAAGAGAAATGGTGGATAAATTAAAAAAAAATGATATCAAAATTAGTTATGCAATACATCCAGTAGCCGGCAGAATGCCAGGACATATGAATGTTCTTTTAGCAGAGGCAAATGTTCCCTATGATGAAGTTTTTGAATTAGAGGATATTAATAATGATTTTGCTAATGCAGATGTTGCTTTTGTGATTGGTGCAAACGATGTGACGAATCCAATAGCTAAAACTGATCCTAAAAGCCCAATATTTGGTATGCCAGTCCTCGATGTAGAGAAATGTAAATCAGTGTTATTTGTCAAAAGAAGTTTATCACCTGGTTATGCAGGTATAGATAATGAGTTGTTTTACAAAGATAACACTTTAATGTTGTTTGCTGACGCAAAAAAAATGACAGAAGATATTGTAAAAAATTTAGACTAATGAAAACAAAAATTTTTTGTGACATTGCTGATTTTAAAACGATTGAGTTTTACAATAAAAAAAATTACATAGACGGATTCACGACCAATCCAAGTTTAATGAGACAAGCTGGCGCGAAAGATTATAAAAATTATTGTTTAAAAATTCTCAAAGTGTGTAAAAAAAAACCAATATCTTTTGAAGTATTTGCTGATAGTCCTGAGGAAATGCTTAAACAAGCTTATATGATTAATGAATGGGGAAAAAATGTTTATGTAAAAGTCCCAGTTATTAATTCAAAAGGAAAATTTATGGGACAAGTAATTAAAGAGCTTAGTTCAAATAACATAAAACTAAATATAACAGCCGTTTACACTTTTAATCATGTTAAAAAAATTTTTAAATGTCTAGATAAGAAAACTAAGTCTATTATATCTATTTTTGCTGGCAGAATGGCAGATAAAGGAATTGATCCAGTTCCTATTTTTAAAAAAAGCATATCATTAGTAAGAAAGTACAAAAAAATAGAAATATTATGGGCTAGTACAAGAGAGGCGTATAATTTTATTCAAGCAAAACAACTTAATTGCGAAATAATTACGATGCCACCTAAAATTATATCCAAAGTCTCAAACTTTAATCCAGAACCAAAAAAACTCACCTTAGATACAGTAAAGGGTTTTTTATCCGATAGTAAAAAATCTAAATTTAATATTTGATTAAGAAAAAATTCTTTTTGTTTTAACAAATTTTTTGACAACCAAGTTTAAAAATGAACTTGTAAATTCATTATTAACTTTTTGAATAGCCTCTTCATAACATATAATTTTCTTTGCGTTTTTTTCAATAAATGTTTCAAATTTAAAAAAATCATCTAATTTCCACTCATTTAAATGAATTTGAGTAGATTGTATTCCAAAAGGCAAAACAAATAATTTATAAAAAAGTTGCGGAATAAATATTATATCTTTTTCTTGATACGGTATAAGTCCGTATCCATCTATTACCTCATTTATTCCTGAAATTTTTAAAGCTTCAAATGTATTTTTATCATAAGTGTGATTTGGTGCAAAAAAAACTCTGATTTTAATGTTATTATCTTTAAATATTTTTAGTCCTTTCTTAATTTTCACAATTTGATCATCCACAGAGTGACCGAAAAATTCAGACTTTCCACCATAATTAAAAAAATCTTTTTTATGAGTGTCTTTATCATAAATATGTGTATAGCCGTGCATAGCAACTTCCCATCCTTTTAATTGCCACTTATTAACTATTTGCCAAAAATTTTTTCTTCCAGGAAAAGATAAAAGAGAATCATCCTTATTATTTGGTATTACCCCTACGACAGGTTTAATTTTATATGTATCAAGTAATTTTTCACACTTATCCATAAGCTCCCAATTCATATTGGCAGCAATATCATCAAATCTTATTAAAATTCCTGTATTTTTTTTTAAGAAATTCATTATTTAAATTTTATTAGTTTTTGTCGTATATAAATTATATTTATTACATTATTATTCAAAATCAAAACAAAAAAGTTATGACAGAGAATACATTACGATATAAGATTTTTAATGAAATTACCGAAGACTTAGAAAACCTATGGATAGAATTCGAAAAAAACAATAATCATCATTTTTTCCAGAAACTCGCCATAATTAAAAACCAATTGAACATAAAAAAAAAAAATAGATATCTCTTTATTATAATTTATTTGGAAGAAAAAATTATAGCTATTTTGCCTTTTGAAATAGAAAGTAAATTCAGCTTTAAAATATTACAATGGATTGGAACAAAAGAATTCGACTATTGTGGTGCAATTTTTAGTAATTTTGAACAAATTGGAATAAACAAGCAAGATTTTTTAATACTATGGAATAAAATTTTAGATGAGATAAAAAATTTTGATTTAGTTTTGTTAAATAAACAATTTAATGAAATAGATAATGTTCCAAATCCGTTTGTAAAATATTTAAAGACTCTAAATAAGTCAAAAATATTTCTTATAAAACTTCCAAAAAATGAAACTGAATATTTTAACAATATAGAAAATAAAAAGTTTATAAATGAATTTTCTAGAACAGAAAAAAAGTTGCTTGAAAATAATACAGTAGAATTCAAACATTATAGTAGCAATGATAATAAAATTAAACCAAGTGATATAATTAAAAAGAAAGCTGAAATATTAAAAACCCAAAAAAAAAACAATTTTCTTGACCAAAGTATGATGGAATTTTTTGATAACCTCCAAAAAAAACACCCAGATTTTTTAAAATTAAGTGTAATTGAAATAAATAAACAAATAGTTGCTGCCAATATAGGCTTAGTAAATAATTTCAGATTTTACTATTATATGCCAGTTTTGTTTACAAATAAATTTAATAAATTTTCTCCTGGAAAAATTTTAATAAAATCTTTAATTAAGTGGAATATTGATAACGATATGAAAACTTTTGATTTCGGTTTAGGCGATGAAAATTATAAAAAGTATTGGAGCAATTCAAGTAATATTTTATCCGTACATTTAGATTTTAAAAGTATTAAAGGATTAATTTTATATTTATTTGTTAGATGTTATTTGTTTCTTAAAAATAATTAAATCGAATTTGGTTGCGGGGGTAGGATTTGAACCTACGACCTTCAGGTTATGAGCCTGACGAGCTACCAGACTGCTCCACCCCGCGGTCAATTTATATCTTTTTAAGATTGATAGCCTGAAGCTTATCTTTATCCTCTTTAATATCAAATTTGAGAACTTGATCTTCTTTTAAAACTCTAAGCTTTGAATTTTCAAGTTCTGACACGTGTAAAAAAATATCTCTATCTTTATCTTCTTCTCTTATAAAACCGTATCCCTTTTTTGAACTGAACCATTTTACTTTTCCTTGTGGCATTAATCCCCTTAAAATTTGTTAATATCTATTTCTAAGTTTTTGCTGTTTTTTAATTCTTTTTAAATTTTCAGTTTTAATTCTCTTTTTTCTCTCAGACGGTTTTTCGTAAGTACTTTTCATTTTCATTACTTTAAAAAAACCCTCTTTTTGCAACTTTCGTTTCAGAACTCTAATTGCTTGTTCAACATTGTTGTCTTTTACGTCTATTTTAATAAATACCTCCGGTTTTACAGGGTAGTTATCATTTAAGTTAAGTAATGTCTACATCATTACTTCTATTTTTTACTGCTATAATTAATTATTCGGGTTGTTGAATTATATTTTCTTTTTTCAGCTTTTTCTCTTCTCTTAAAATTCTCTTTTTTTCCCGCTCCACTCTTCTTTTAGCTTTATCCCAGGCTTTTTGAAATGACTCTTGCGAACATAGCGCAAGTATAACTGGATCTCTCGGTTTGAGATTAGAAAAATTCCAGTAACTTCTTTTTCTTATTAAAGAAACCGTTCCTTTAGTACTTCCTACTAGTTTAGATATTTGCCCATCTGTTAGTTCCGAAGCATTTTTACAAAGCCAAAGTATTGCATCAGGTCTATCCTGCCTTTTAGATAATGGGGTATATTTCGGTTTCTTTCTCTCTTTTATTTGAACACTAGTATCTTTTTTTATTAAATTTAAATTTCTCTCAGGATCTTTTGAACAAGCATCAATTTCCTCTCTAGAAAGTTGACCGGCTAAAATAGGATTATAAGCTTTTATTCCTTTTGCTACATCACCATCCGCGATGCCTTTTACTTCCAATTCATGAAGATTACAAAATAATGCAATTTGCTTAAAAGTTAAGTTAGTGTTTTCAACTAACCAAACTGCAGTAGCTTTTGGCATAAATGGAAATTCTTGCATAATTATTTTTTTCTAAGATTACTAAACTTTTTATTATATCTACTTACTCTACCTTTATCCAAAACTTTTTGTGAGCCACCCGTCCAAGCAAAATGTGATTTTGGGTCAATATCAAGTTTTAAAACATCATTTTCTTTGCCCCAAGTAGATTTTGTCTCAAATTCACTTCCATCAGTCATGACAACTTTTATTTTATGATAGTCTGGATGTATTTTTTTTTTCATGTCAGGTCTTTTATAATATAAATTAGACTTTCTCAATATTTTTTTTTGTTATTAAGTCAATTAATTCATTATGAATTAATGAATTTGTAGCAATAGTGTTTCTCTGAATATTGTTTTTTTTATCTTCATCAAAAAATTCGATAAATCCACCAGCTTCTTTTACAATTACTATTCCTGCCGCTATATCCCAATAATTTAGTTCCCTTTGCCAAAAACCATCGAATCTTCCACAAGCAACATTTGCTAAATCAAGAGATGCACTACCAAATTTCCTCAACGGTATTTCAACTATTTTTGAAAGTTTAAAATATTCATCATAAATAATTTCTTTATTTTTACTTGAGCTTCTAGGCCCCCCTGTACCTAAGATGGAGTCTTTTAATTTTTTTTTCTTTGACACTCTTATCCTGGAATTATTTAAAAAAGCACCATTGCCCTTTTCTCCAAAAAATAATTCATTTTTAATTGGATCAAATATCATTCCACATTTAATTTCATTATTTTCTTCGTAACCTATTGATATTGAAAATTGTGGTATACCATTTAAAAAATTACTAGTTCCATCGATTGGATCGATAATCCATCTATTAATTTTGTTTTTTTCATTAAACAGCCCCATTTCTTCACTCAATACTCCATAGTCAGGATGTGAATGCAATAATTCCTCTACTATTATTTTTTCAGTTCTTTTATCTGCTGATGAAACAAAATCACCAGGACCTTTATTAGAGACTTGTAATTTTTCGAGCTCACCAAAATCCCTTATCAAAGATTTTGAAGCTTTCATGCAAGCTTTATATATAATATTAAGTTTTGGAGAATTAAGTCTCATATTATTTTATTTTTCTAACGTATTCTAAAGTTCTGCTATCTAAAATTATTTTATCTCCGCTTTCAATAAAAGGAGGCACTGTTATATTTATACCATTATTTAATTTTGCAGGTTTATATGATGATGCAGCTGTTTGGCCTTTTACAACAGCATCAGTTGTATCAACTACACATTCGATATTTTTTGGCAACTCGATGGCTATAGGCTTATCATCAAGTAATGAAATCGTAACTTCTAAGTTTTCTTTCAATAATTTCTCTTTCTCATTAATTAAATTTTTTGACATGGGAAATTGTTCAAAAGTTGCACTATCCATAAAGTAACAGTTATCTTCATCTGAATATAAAAAATTAAATTTCTTTTCGTCAACTTCAGCTTTTTCAATTGATTCGCTGGACCTAAATCTTTCATTAAGCTTAGTTCCCTTTAAAATACTTTTAAGTTCTACCTGGTTAAATGCACCACCTTTACCGGGTTTGACATGTTGAGTTTTCAATACATTCCATAAATCATCTTTATGTTCAATTATCATACCAGGTTTAATCTCAATTGCTGTAATTTTCATATTCTAAACATTTTTATAGCATCTTCAGGTTTAAACTTTGGGTTATCCCAAATAAAACTTGATATTGCAATATAATTTGCACCTGAATTAATTAATTTTTTATAATTTAAATTATTTATACCTCCAATTACAACTATTGGCTTTTTAATATTTTTTTTCGCCCATTTTATTATTTTAAGATTTGCCTTTGAAGCATCTGGCTTAAGTTTTGATTTGTAGAAAGATCCAAAAGCTAAATAACTTACATTTTTTAATTTGGCATCATAGGCTAATTTTTTTGAATTATGACAGGTAACTCCCAATATCTTATTTTTAATTTTTTTTTTCGCTTCCTTAATTGATATGTCAGATTGCCCTATATGACAGCCATCTGCACCAATTTTCGCAGCTACGTCACAATAGTCATTAATAATAAATTTGACTTTTTGTTTTTTTGTAATTTTTTGTATTTTTTTTGCTATTGAAAAAATCTTTTTTTTTTGTGATTTTTTTAATCTTAATTGAAAAAAACCTACATTTCCATTAGACAAAACTTTTTCTAATTTTTTATAAAATTGTTTCTCAATTTTTTCTGGAGAAATTAAATATACTAATTTCTTCAAGGTATTAAGCCGCTGACTCTTTTTCTAAATTTTCTGACCATTCTCCCTTTGAAGAAAGGCCGTTCATTTTTGCTCTATGATTGAAAGCATTTTGAATATTCTCAATATTTTGCTGATTTTTACCAAACTCTTTAAGCGCGCTAGCTTGCAATCCCCTTCCATAAGAAAAAGTGATCAAAAATTTTGTATTATTGATCTTATTTATTTCATTTAGGTTCTTGCTGGCCTCAATTTCTGATTGTCCTCCTGATAAAAAAGCAATTCCAGGAACTTCGCTAGGAACATTTTTTTTTAAACAATCTAGTGTCTTTTCAGCTATTTCTTTTGAGCTAGATTTATTTTTACATTCTGAACCAGGTACAATCATGTTTGGTTTAAGAACTGAACCTTTTAAATTTATCTTATGGATTTCCATTTCATTATAACATTCATTTAGAACATTAGTTGTTACTTGATAACATTTTTCTATATCATGCGATCCATCCATTAAAACTTCTGGTTCTACAATAGGAACCATGTTAGCTTCTTGTACCAGTCCGGCATATCTTGCTAATGCGTGAGCGTTTGATTTAATTGATTGTAAAGAAGGATATTTATCTCCAATTTTATAAACCGCTCTCCATTTTGTAAATCGGGCACCTAAAGTATAATACTCTTTTAATCTTTCTCTTAAACCATCTAATCCTTCTGTGATCGTCTCTTCTGACGAACCTGCTAGTGGTTTTGCACCTTTATCAACTTTTATTCCAGGCACCGCACCTTGTTTAGCTATCAACTCTGGAACTGTAATTCCAAAAGTTGTTTTTTGTTTAATAGTTTCATCAAAAAGAATTACTCCGCCAATGTATTCTTTCATTGCACTCGAATTAAACAATGTTTGTCTAAAAGTTAATCTGTTTTTCTCCAAATTTTCTACATTTATACTTTTAAAACGTTTAGCAATCGTTCCTGTACTTTCATCAGCAGCAAGTATTCCTTTGCCTCTAGCACACATTTTTTTTGCTATTTCTTCAATATCCATAACCAATGTTTATTTTAAAACTTCTATACCAGGCAAGTTTTTTCCTTCTAGATATTCTAAAAATGCACCACCTGCTGTTGATAAGTGCGTAAATTTTAAATTAGATGCATACATTTTTAAAGCAGCTAAGGTGTCGCCACCACCCACAATTGATAATAATGTGTTTTTTTTAGTCTCATCAGAAATCTTTTTAGCAATTGAAATAGTACCTTTGGAAAAATTCTTATTTTCAAAATACCCCGCTGGACCATTCCACAAAACAATTTTTGATTTATCAATAATACTATTAATTTCGTTGATAGTTTTATGACCTATGTCTAAAATTATATCATCGAGATCTATTTCATTTAAATTTTTATTTAAAGGATTTCCTTCAAAACCATCAGAAACAATACAATCCTTTGGAATGACAATCTCACAATTTTCTTTTTTTGCATTGTTGTAAATATTTTCAATAATTTTTTGTGAGTCTTTTTCTATTAGCGATTTTCCAGACTCATATCCTTGATATAACAAAAAATTATTAGCCATCGCACCAACTAAAACAACATAATCAACTTTTTTAATTAATGAATTCAAAACACCTATTTTTGTAGATACTTTTGAGCCACCAATGATACAAGTTATTGGTTTCTTCTTGCTATTTATTACTATGTTGATTGCTTCAATTTCCTTTCGCAAAAGTGGGCCGGCGTAAAATTTTTTGGAGAATTTTACAACTTTATGA